>ERZ857882.702-NODE-702-length-42146-cov-9.025207_pt1 | contig 42146 bp, 36 predicted proteins | sample MGYA00519697_ERZ857882 | MGnify/ENA primary metagenome ERZ857882 (study PRJEB31778, sample SAMEA3449373) | human gut metagenome | biome: human gut; feature: human-associated habitat; material: faeces | place: United Kingdom | collected 2010/2012 ...
TGAGCTATGTGCTGGGCAGCGTGATCCCGCTGGTGTCGGGCGTGGGGGACGGGATCCAGCCGCTTTTGAGCTATGCCCGGGGCGCCGGGGACCAGCATGCGCTGGCCGGGCTGCGCCGCAAAGGGCTGGGCCTGGCGCTGGGGGCGGCGGCGGTGTGCAGCGCGGTGTGCTTTGCGCTGCGCGCTACCTTGCCCCTGGTCTTCGGGGCGAGCCCTGCGGCGACGGCCGAGGGGGCGGCGGCCATGTGGACCCTGGCCGCGGCCTACCCGTTTATGGCGGTGCTGCGGTTTTATTGCAGCTATTTTTGCGCGGTGGGCGAGCCCAAGGCCAGCAGCATTCTGGCGTACGGCGAGCCGCTGGCCGCGCAGCCGGTTTTTTTGTTCACCCTGCCCCTTTTGTGGGGGCTGGAGGGCGTTTGGATCGCCTACCCGGCGGCGGTGGCAGTGATGGCGGCGACGGCCCTGTGGCTGCTGCGCCGCCACCTGGCGCTGCGGCCACAGGCGGGCGGCGAGGGCGCAGCATAAAGGAAAGGAACCAGGATCATGCAGAAATTTGTTTACAAAAGCCAGCGCAACAAGTTTGAGCTGTGCGACGGTTTTGCCGCGCACAAGGAGGCGCAGCTGCCGGGGGGCTGGCGGGTGAGGTGCGACACCGAGCCCTACCACAAAAAAGAGCGCCCGGTGCTGCTGACCCTGCAAAAGGGGGCGGGCCCGCTGGCCTATAAGCCGTGCTTTACCGTGCTGTGCGAGGACGGCAAGGTGCACCTGGGCTTTCAGGAATGCTGGCCCGCGCGGGCGGCGGCCTGGGCGGCGGCGGTGCTGGCGCTGGCGCTGATGCTGGCGAGCGCGCTGCTGCCGGCACCCTGGAACCGGGCGCTGTATGCGGTGCTGGGGGCGGCGGCGCTGGCGATTTTGTTTGTGGATTTTACCCGCGCGAACCGGGCGGTCAAAAGGATCGGCCAGTACTTAAAAGAGAACGTGCTGTAAAAAGGGCCCGGCTTCGGGGCCTTTTGGGCGCGGCGCGCTGCGGCCTGCGGGGCGGCGCGCACGGCCTGTTTTAAAGTGCACCTTTAAAAGAAGGGGGGCGCGAAGCGTGAAGCGCAATTTGATCCGGGCGGGGCTGTTCCTGACAATGCTGGGGCTGGCGGCGCTGCTGGTGTACGGCTGCTTTGTGACCGTGCTGCCGGACCTGTGGCCGGTGGTGAAAAGCGGCGACGAGGCGGCCATTGAGGAATACCTGCGCTCGGCCAGCCAGGTGAAGGGCCTTGTTTGCCTGGGGCTTTTGCAGTTTGTGCAGGTGGTGAGCGTGGTACTGCCCGGCGCGCCCATTCAGATCGCGGGGGGCGTGGTGTTCGGCACCCTGCGCAGCTTTGCGGTGTGCCATTTGTGCTTTGTGGCGGCCAACGCCTTTGTGTTTTGGCTGGCGCGCCGCCTGGGCTCCCGGCTGGAACAGCTGCTGGGGCTGGAGGAGGCGGGCGGGGGCAAAGCCGCAGAATTTTTAAACTCCAACGACCCGGGGTTTATGGCGGCCCTGGCCTGCCTGATGCCGGGCATTCCCAACGGGATCGTGCCCTACGCGGCCGCCCGCACGGCCCTGACCCTGCGGCGCTTTGCGGGCGCGGTATACCTGGCGAGCCTTGCGCCCATTCTGGTGATGTGCGCGGTGGGGCGGCGGCTGCTCTCGGGCGATTACCTGCCCGCGGCCGCCATGATCGCGGTGCTGCTGGCGGCCATTTTTTTGCTGTGGCGGTACCGGGTGAAGGTGTGGCGGCTGGAGCAAAAGCTGCGCGCCGGGCTGCGGGGCCGCAAAAGAGGCTGACCCGGCGCGGCGCCGGGGGGCAAGAACCGACCGGCCTGCGGGCCGCCGGTATGCTATAATGAAGCATGAAAAACAAAACAGCGGGCGCCGGCCCGCGGGGGAGGGGTGCAGACCATGGACACCGTGCTGAGCCGCGAACTGTTGGAGGAACTGGAAGCGCTGGGGGACCAGGGGCTTTTTTACAAAATGCTGGACGTTCTGCAGGACTATGTGGAGGACGGCGAGGACCAGGGGCGCTTTACCCGCGAGGCGGCCGAGGGCGATTTGGAGCTGGCGCTGTGGGTGGCCTATGCCGACCTGAACATTGACGAATACGAGAGCTACTACCAGGCCATCCGCTGGCTGGAACGGGTGCGGGGCGCGGCGTTCGGCAGCGGGGTGTGGTATTACCGGCTGGCCTCGGCCTACATTTACACCGGCCAGCTGCAAAAGGCGCGGGAGACCGCGGAGCAGGGCGCGCAGGTGGCGCCGGATTATGCCTGGGGGTGGCTGAACACCGCCAAGCTGCGGGCGCACTTCGGCGACCGGGAGGGGGCGCTGGCCGCCGTGGAGCGGGGCCTTGCGCTGGAACCCGGGGATTACGAGTTCACCCGCACCCGCGCCGAGATCGAGGCGGGCGCGGCGCTGGACGAGATGGAGTGCCACTACATTGACCCGGAGGCGGACCGGCAGCTGCAGACCGACCCGGAGCTGCTGGCGGAAAAGCGCCAGTCGGTGCGGTGCATCCTGTGCGACGAGGAGAACCTGGCGGCGGTGAAGGCCGCCCTGGGCGCGCAAACGTGGGAGTTTGAAGCCCCGTATTGCTACTGCACCCTGCCGTACCAGGGCGGGGAACTGAGCGCCCGGTTCGATATGAACGAGGCGGGAGTTTCAAAATTTACCGCGGCCTGGGCCGCGCAGCTGGCGGCGCGCCTGGCGGAGCTGGACGGCATGGCCGCGGCGCTGGTGGCCGAAAAGCACCCGGGCGCGCGGCTGGAGCTGGGGCATGTGGTGTTCCAGCGCTCGGGCGGGGTGCTGCTGGGCTACCATGTGGGCAAGAGCCGGGAGGAACGGCTGTATGCCTATGCGGGGTTTGGGGCAGACCTTGCCCCCGTGGGAGGCGTTACTTACCGGGACTACACCGGCGATGAGAACGAGGAAGAGGGCGATTGGGCCGACGGCAGCGGCCAGGGGGACGAGTGGCAGCCGCCCGAGGTGTACGGCGAGCGGGAGCTCGGCCTGCTGGAGGCGCACATTGAAAAATATTTCGGCAGGTTCGACGAGGTGTTCCACGAGCTGGTCAGCCCGGACATCCACGTGGATGTGTATGTGATCGCGCCCACCCCCCAGCGGAATTACTACACGCTTGTGACCGGGGGCATGGGCGCCCACCGCATGAACATCCCCCCCGAGCTTGCGCGGTACAATGTGGACCGGGCCGAGATGCTGCTGCGCCTGCCGCCGGACTGGCAATTCCGGGAGAAGGACGAAAAGTGGTACTGGCCCATCCGCTGGCTGAAATTGCTGGCGCGCCTGCCCCTGGAGCAGGATACCTGGCTTGGCTGGGGGCACACGGTGCCGAACGGCCGGCCCTTTGCGGCCAACACCCTGCTTTCGGGGGTGCTGCTCACCGCGCCGGAGGGGGTGCCCAAGGAGGGCTCGGCCTGCCCCATGCCGGACGGCAGCGAGGTGAACTTTTACCAGGTGCTGCCCCTTTACGACGAGGAGATGGACTACAAGCTGGACCACGACGCGGCCGCCCTGCTGGAACGCATGGAGGCAAAGGGCGCGCTGGCCTGCCCGTATATCCGGCTGGAACGGCCCAACGCCTGTGCCGACGAGCAGCCGGACCCGCCGGTGGACCCCGCTTTTTTGGAGCAGCTGGCCGCCTGGCACGAGGACTGCGAGTACGAAAAGATTGTGGAGGCCATTGAGGCGGTCCCCCCGCAGGAGCGCGGGTATGTGCTGACCGGGCAGCTGGCCCGGGCGCTGAACAACCTGGAGCGCTATGCGGAGGCGGCGGAGCTGCTGCTGGCCACTAAAAAGCGCGGCCGCTCGGACCCGCTGTGGCATTTCCGGCTGGGCTACGCCTATTATTACATGGATCAGGAGGTAAAGGCGCTGCCTGAATTTGAGCGGGCGGATGAGCTTTCGCCCGGGGACGAGGACACCGAGACCTTTCTGCGGTGGTGCCGCTCGGCCATTGCGCTGCCGGTGAGCGTGAAGCCGTTCAAGGCGCGGGTGGAACAGTTCTGGACGGCCTTTGCAAAAAAAGAGGCGGCGCTGCGGGAGCTGTGGCGGGCGGAGGGCCCGGACGCTGCGGCAAAGGAGCTGGCGGGGCTGCTGAAGATCGCCTTTTCGGCCATGCCGTTTTCGCTGGCCGCGCTTTCGGACGGGCGGCAATGCGTGCTGCTCTCGGCCGAGGGGCGGGCGAACCGGCTGTTCCGGCTGCTGTTCTGGCGGGACGCGGCCCCGGCGGAGCTGGCGGAGCACTGGGAATTCAAGGTGGAATGCCCGCCCTGCGAGGGGGACGGCGAGGAAGCGCCCCAGGAGGCGGACGAGCGGGCGATCTTTTACACCAACTACCGCTGCACCCCCGCCGAGGGTGAGGACTGGCTGCTGCGCCAGGACGTGATCGCCGGCAACAGCTGCTGCCAGAGCCTGGTGCGGGCCTACTACCAGGGCGACGACTCCATTATGGACGAGGAGCTGGCCGACGGGGCGGTGTGCGGCTTTTTGTTCTACGCAAGCGGCAGCCTGCCCGAGGCGGAGCTGGTGGAGTTCCGGGGGCGCATCGAGGAGGAGCTGGCCGGGCGCGGCGCGGCGTTTTTGCAGGTGCTGGGCGGCGCCGTGGGCTTTCAGTATTCCTACATCGACTGCATTGCCTTTGACCTGAAGGAGTTTTTGGATCTGGCGGGAGAGATCCTGAACCGGTTCGAGCTGCCGGAGATCGGTTTTCACGTGTTCCGGGTGGAGTGCGGGGGCGTGAATATGAAGGCGGAGCCGGAGGACGGGGAGCCGGAGGAGGACTGAGCCCTTTGGGGCTTTGCAGGGCGCAGAGAAAAGACAAAAGCCGGGAGGCGGAGCCAACAGGGGCCGCCCCCGGCTTTGTTCATTGTGCGGCGTGACCGGCCAATTTAACACTCTGCACAAAAAACAGCTGAAAACAGCGCGAAAAACAGTGGCCTTTTTGACCGCCCGGCGCTATAATGGAAAAAGTATGATCAAAAATACCGCGCTTTTCCGCGCTGCGGAGAAAAAACGGGGGCGGAGTCGTTTTTCATGAGAAAAAAGCATGAACTATTGGGCTATACCAGCATGTGGCTTGTGGCGGTGCTGGTGCTGATCGCGCTGCTGGCGCAGAGCGTGGGCGACGCCCGGATCGTGAACTACAGCGGCATTGTGCGGGGGGCGACCCAGAAGCTGGTGAAGGAAGAACTGAACGGCCAGCGGGACGACGCGCTTATTTTGAGGCTGGACGGCATCATTGACAATTTGCAGACCGGGCGGGGGGAATACCAGCTCAACAAGAGTTACAGCGGCGCGTTTCAGACCGAGCTGGCCGAGCTGAAAAGCCTGTGGAGCGACATGAAGACCGAGATCGACCGGGTGCGGGTGGGGGAAGCCGGTGGGCAGGTGCTGTTTGAGATGAGCCAGCGGCACTTTGAACTGGCCGACCGGATGGTGATGAGCGCGGAGGAATACGCGGACACAAAACTGATCGTGTCGATTTCTTTTTACCTGGCGGTGCTGCTGTTCTCGGTGGTGATCTACCTGACGGTGGGCCGCCGGGGCCGCGCCGCGGTGGAAAAGAGCCTTTACAGCGACCATCTGACCGGCATTTTGAACCGGGCCGGGTTTGAGGCCGCCGCGGACGAGCTGCTGCGCCGGCAGCCGGGCGGGGAATACTGCCTGCTGGAATTCGACGTGGACGACTTTAAGTTTTTGAACAGCACCTATGGCTACGAGCTGGGCAACGAGCTGCTGTGCGCGCTGGCCGGGGCGCTGAGCGCGGCGTATCACGGCGCCGAGCTGTGCGCGAGGCTGGACGCGGATGATTTTGTGGTGCTGGCAAAGCGCACCGGCCGCGAACAGAAAACGCTGCTGGAGCTGCTGGCCCAGGCCCTGCGCACGCCGCAGCTTGCTGGCGTGGGGGAATTTGTGAGCTTTACCACGGGCGGCTACGAGGCGCCCGCCGGCGAGCGGGTGCAGACCATGATGGACAAGGTGAGCCTGGCCCACACCAGCGCCAAGGCGGCGGGCCGGGGCTGCACGGCCTGGTACGACGCGCGGCTTTTGGAGCGCATCCAGCAGGAGAGCCAGATGAACAACCGGATGGCCCGCGCGCTGGAGGGGGGCGAATTCCGGCTGTATCTGCAGCCCAAGTACCGGCTGGACAACCTGGAAATGTATGGCGCGGAGGCGCTGGTGCGATGGGATTATCCGGGCCGGGGCCTGGTGTATCCGGACGAATTTATCCCCCTGTTCGAGGGCAGCGGTTCGATTGTGAAGCTGGATTTTTACATGCTGGAACAGGCCTGCATTTACCTGCGCCAGCACATTGACAGCGGCGGCGCGGATTTTGTGGTCTCGGTGAATTTTTCCAGGGTGACCCTTTACACGCAGGGCTTTTTTGCCGCGGTGCTGGACATTGTGGACAAATACCGCCTGCCCCACCGGTGCGTGGAGCTGGAGGTGACCGAGAGCGCGTTCAACGGCATTGTGGAGCCGGTGGTGGACAAGCTGACCGCCTTGCAGCAAAAGGGGTTCAGCGTGTCGATGGACGACTTCGGCGCGGGGTATTCCAGCCTGAACCTGCTGGATAAGCTGCCCATCCAGGTACTGAAGCTGGACAAGGAGTTTTTGAGGGAAAACAGCCGGGAGGAGCGGGTGAAGCACGTGATCGCCCATGTGGTGGAGCTGGCCCACGATTTGGGAATCGCGGTGGTGTGCGAGGGCGTGGAGACCCGGGAACAGATGGAGTTTTTGCGCGCCGCGGGCTGCGACCGGGCCCAGGGGTATTATTTTTCACGCCCCGTGCCCAGCGAAGCGCTGCAGGTGCCCAAAAAGCAGGCGGAGAAGGTGTGACAGCAAAATGCAAAGAGAGGGCCGCCCGAAAGGGGGGGCCTTTTTGCATTTCAGGCGGGGGCGTAGAGGATGGTGAGGGCGCGCGGGCGGGCGGCATAGGAAAATTGGTAATCGCCCCGGGCAAGGCCCGGGCCGGGGCGCAGGGCCAGCAGCTCGCGGGAGGCGGCGTCGAACAGAAGGGCCGCGCCCGGGCCGCTTTTGGGCAGCAGGGCCGCCATGGCGGCGGCGCAGGCCGGGCAGAAACGGGGGCTTTGCCCGGCGTTTGCCGGGGCGGCCGGGGAAAAATGCCAGCGGGCGGAGCCCGCGTTATAATCGACCACGCAATCGGCCAGATCCCCCGTTTCGGCGCTGCCCGCCGTGTGGAACATGGAATAGCTGTAATGGCGGCCGGGCGGCAGGTCCGGGCCGTAAATGTCCAGCGAGCAGACCTGGCCGGAACAGGGCAGCACCAAGTAAAACCGGCCCGGCGTTTCGGCCGCGGGCCGCCCCAGCAGGCAATCGCCGGTGTGGACGGCGACCGGCCGCGAGGGCCAGGGGAGAAAGGCAAACAGGCAAACTGCGCCGAGAGCGGCGCTTAACAGGCAGAAACACAAGAAAAACACCCGGCATTTTGAGGAAGTACGTATTTTCGCTTTCATGGTGAGTTCCCTTTCCGAAAATCAAATATAAGAATAAGTTTCTGAATTGAGTACAATGACTATTATAGAGTACTCGGTTTGGAAACGTCAATCGCCTAAAATATATACAAAATGAAAACTTTGGGCGAAAGAAGGGAAATAATGTTTGATTTCGGACTGCGCTTACGGGAATTGAGAAATCAGCGCGGATATTCTCAGGAAGCGCTGGGAAAGAAGATAAACAAAAGCAAATCCGTGGTGAGCAGTTACGAAAACAATCTGAAAACGCCGCCCCTGGACGTGCTTTTGTCTTTCGCGGCGATCTTTAACGTGTCGCTTGATTATCTGGTGGGGATCGAGAAAAGCGAGATGGTTTCCATTGAAGCGCTCGGCCCAAAGCAGCGGGAGCTGATCCGCTCGATTGTGACGGAGCTGAAGCACAAATCGACCCCCGCCCGGGGCGGGCTTTCGCCCCGGCAGAGCGAGATCCTGAGCGGGCTGATGCAGGAATTTGCCAAAAAGTAACGCCCCATCGCCTGAAAAACACATTGCGCAGAAAAACGGCGCTTTCCCGAGGCCATGCAGGCCGGGAAAGCGCCGTTTTGTGATGAAGAAAGTTTGGCGGAGCCGCCGCGCCGGGTTATTGCGGCGGCTGCAGCAACTGGAACCGCTCCACATCGAACAGGCCCCGGTCGGTAAGCCGCAGCGAGGGGATCACCGGCAGCGCTATAAAGGACAGGGTGATGAAGGGGTCCACCTGGGGCGGGATGCCCATGGAGCGGGCTTTGGCCAGGATCGCCGCGGTCTGCTGCTGCACTTCGCGCCAGGGCGCGGGGGAGAGCAACCCCGCCACGGGCAGCGGCACGGCGCCCAGAAGCCTGCCGCCGCCGGCCAGCGCGTAGCCGCCGCCGGTCTGCCGCAGATGCTCAACAGCCAGCAGGATGTCGCGGTCGTTGTCGCCGGCGGCGATGATGTTGTGGCTGTCGTGCGCAACGGTGGTGGCCACGGCGCCGCCCCGGATGCCGTAGCCCTTGAGGGGGCAAACGGCCACGTTGCCGTTCCTGCCGTGCCGCTCGATGACGCAGAGCTTGCTGTACACGGCATCGGGAACAAACCAGCCGCCCCGGCTGGGCACCGGCTCGCAGATGTGTTTGGTTTCGATCTGGCCGGGCACCAGCCCGATGCAGTGCAGGGGCCCGGGGGCGGGCAGGGCCAGCCGCGCGGGGGAGAGGGGGGCGAACCGGACGGTATGCAGCAATTCCTTGGGCACCGGGGCCGCCGTGCGGCCGGCAAAGCACTCGCCGGCCGGAACACCGGCTTTGTATACCTCGCGGATGTGCACATCGGCCAGGTCGTCCAGCAGGACCAGGTCGGCCAGGCGGCCGGGGGCCACAGCCCCCAGCTCGGCGCCCAGGCCGTACAGGCAGGCCGCGTTCCAGCTGGCCATGCACAGCGCTTCTTCGGGGGGCATGCCCAGCCCGATGGCAAGGCGCACGTTCCAGCGAATGCTGCCCTCGCGGGCGATGTCGTCGAGGTGCTTGTCGTCGGTGCAGAAGGCGCAGCGCCCGGTGGGCAGGCCGCTTTGCAGCAGGCCGGTGACCAGGGCGGGCAGGTTGTGGGCGGCGCTGCCCTCGCGGATGAGAAGGGCGAGCCCGGCCTCGAGCTTTTCACGCGCCTCGGCAAAGCCGGTGCACTCGTGCTCGGTGGAAATGCCCGCCGCGGCGTAGGCCTGAAGGGCGGCCCCACTGAGCTGGGGCGCGTGGCCGTCGGCCATTTTGCCCGCGGCGCGGGCGGCGGCCAGCTTTTCAAGAATGGCGCTTTCGCCCGCCACCACCGCGGGGTAGCACATCACCTCGCCCAGGCCCAGCACCCGGGGATGGCCCAGGAAGGGGGCCATGTCGGCCGCGGTAAAGGCCGCGCCGCTCGTTTCGAAGGGGGTGGCGGGCACGCTGGAGGGGAGCATGACGTACACGTTCAGGGGCAGGTCCCCGGTGGCGCGCAGCAGCCAGGACACGCCCGCCGCGCCGCACACGTTCACGATCTCGTGAGGGTCGGCCACAAGGGTGGTGGTGCCCCAGGGCAGCACGGCCTTGGCAAGCTCGAAGGGGGTGGCCATGCTGGACTCGATGTGCAGGTGTGCGTCCACAAAGCCGGGGCACACATACAGGCCGGTACAGTCCCGCTCGGCGGGGCCGCTGTAATGCCCCACGCCCGCAATGCGGCCGTGGGCGAGGGCGACGTCGGCCGGGATAAAGCGCCGGGTGAACACGTTCAGCACCTGCGCGTTTTTTAAAACAAGGTCCGCCGCCGCCCGGCCGGCCGCCACGTCCAACAAATATCCGTCCATTTTGCTCCCCGCTTTCTTTTGCGTTTTTTTCATTATAATCCCCCGCGGCCTTTGGCGGAGCGATTGACGAAAATTTGATTTTTACCGGCGGAAGGGAAGGCCAGGCCGGCGCAGGCCCCGGCGGGGGCGGGCTTTGCGGAACAAGGCGGCCGCGGCGCGGGAAAACCGCCGCCGCGGGGGTTTTGGACCCGGAAAAAGAGGCCGCCAGACCCCGGAAAGGGTTTGGCGGCCTGTGGCTTTTTTGCTTTGCGGCCGGGCTTTCGGCGCGGGAAAGAGGGTCAGTCGATGACTGTTTTGGTGCGGCCGATGCCCACCACGGCGGCGGTGATCTTTTTCCAGGTATTGCAGCCGCAGATGCCGTCGGCCGTGAGGCCGACCCGGCGCTGGTAGGCGCGCAGGGCGCTTTCGGTGTTGGCGCCGAACTTGCCGTCCAGGGTTTTGGTGCTGTAGCCCAGGGCGTTCAGGGCGTCCTGCAGGATCAGCACGTAGGTGTTCACGCAGCCGCGGCGCACGGTGGGGTAGCCGGCGGTGGTGCCGCTGCAGGCGGGCTTGCCATAGCGGCGGTCGAAGTGCACCCAGGTGGGGGTCATGCTCTGGGGCTCCACATAGCCCCAGGCGCCGGTGGCCTTGGCCGCGTTCCAGATGGCGTTGCGGGCCGCAGAGCCCTGGCCCTGGCCCACATCGAAGGAAACGCCCGCGTAGTGCTGGCTGCGGGTGCCGTGGCCGCCCTCCCAGATGCGCTTGAAGGCGTAGCCCACATGGATGCCGCTGCCGTAGCGCCGCCGGGTGAGGTTCCAGGCCTCCATGGCGGCGGTGGTGGTCCACAGGGTGGGGCTGGCGCTGCTGCCCCGGAACTCTTTCACACGCAGGGTGCTGCCATAACTGTAGGGCATGGGGTCGTTCTCGGTGCGGTTATAAACCATCATTTTGTTTGTGTACGCATCGTACACGAAAATCTTCGCCATACTAGCTTCTCTCCTCTCAATTATTGGGTGATGATGCTGAACGCTTCCGGAAGGGGGTTGTCGAGCAGGGCCCAGATGCTGTCCCACGTGTCTTTATCCACGATGCCGGTGACGGGAAGGCCCAGGCCCTCCTGGAAGAGTTTGACCGCCTGCTCGGTGGAGGCGCCGAACACGCCGTCCACGGGCACGAAGTCGGCCACACAGTACAGCACCGCGATGGCGTTCATGGCCTGCTGCAGCTGCATGACCGCGCCGCCCGCGGAGCCCAGGGCCATCACGTAGCCGGGGTACTCCTCGGTGCCGGCCTGGGCGGAGGTTTCGCTGCCGCCCGCCGCCAGGCTGATGAAGGTGGAGGTGAGCGCGTTCCAGGTGAACTCGTCGGCCACGCCGGTCACGGGGAGGTTAAACTCCCGCTGGTAACTCTCCAGCGAGGCCTTGGTGAGCGGGCCGAACACGCCGTCGACCCCGCCGGGGTCCTGGACGGTGTCGTAGAAATAGCCGATGTATTGCAGCAGATACTGCACGTAGGCCACGTCGGTGCTTTGGTCGCCCTGCTGCACGTCCTTGCCGGGCCAGGGCAGCAGGTTGTAGGCAAGAAGAAGGCCGTCCTGGCTGCGGAGCTTCTGGCTCTGCTCGTACAGGGCCGCCCAGGTGGCCGGGCCGATCACGCCGTCGGCCGTGAGGCCGAACAGCTGCTGGAACGCCCGCACCGCGGCGGTGGTGGCGGGGCCGTACTCGCCGTCGATGTTGATGCGGGGAATGGAGGAGTAGTAGGCCGAGGCGAGCACCAGGTAATACTGGGCCTCGCGCACCGCGCGGCCGGTGCTGCCCTGCCGCAGCGGGCTGCCGGGGTAGACCCCCGGGCGCTGGTTCGGGGCAAGCAGCTGGTTGGTCACGTCGCCGTAGATCTCGTACATCTTCTGCCAGGTGGCGGGGCCCACCACGCCGTCGGCCGTGAGGCCGAACTCCCGCTGGAAGGCGCGGACCGCGGCCTCGGTGCCGCTGCCGAATACGCCGTCCACCGTGGGGGCGGTGATGGAGGAGTAGTTGGAGGCGATGATGCGCAGCCAGAACTGCACCTTGCGCACACTGTCGCCCCGGCTGCCGCTGCGCAGCGGGCTGCCCGGGTAGCCGTTGGTGGACTGGTTGATGTCGCTTTCCAGGCTTTGGTACTGGGCGTAAATGGCGTCCCAGGTGAGGCGGCCCACCACGCCGTCTTCCATGAGGCCGTACTTTCGCTGGAAGGCGCGGACCGCGGCCTCGGTGCCGCTGCCGAAGGTGCCGTCGACCGAGAGGTCGGGCAGGTCGGGATTGAACTCCGAGAGCTGCTGAAGCCAGAACTGAAGCTGCTGCACGCTGTTGCCGGTGGAGCCCCGGCGCAGGGGGCTGCCGGGATAGCCCGAGCCGGTGATGGAATCCTGGCTGCCGTCCGGCTTGATGCCCTCGCTGGTGAGCTGGGCAAGCTTTGTGACGCTGATGTAGATGTAGCTGATCTTATACCAGGTGGAGCGGCCCACCACGCCGTCCTGAGAAAGGCTGAACTGCTTTTGGAAGGCTTTGACCGCCTTTTCCGTGGCCTCGCCGAACACGCCGTCTGTGCCGGGGTTGCCGAAGAACGGGTAGTTTTTGGCGATGCGGGTGAGCTGGCGCTGGATGATGCGCACGTACTTGCCGGTGGAACCCCTGCGCAGCGGGGTGCCCGGATAGCTTTGGGGCACGGCCTGGATGTTGTTGGTGCGCACGATCTCGATGTTGTTGCCGTAGTAGTAGCGCAGGATCTGCAGGGCATTCATGCCCGCGTTGGCCCGGTCCACCGTGCCCCACTGCTTCATGCCCTTGCAGGTCACGGTCTTGCCGTCGCAATACTCGGTGTAATAGGGGTCGATGGTGCCCACCCGGCGCACGTAAGTATTGAAGATATCGTCGGTAATGCGCTCCATCACCTCGAACACGTTGCGCTTGTGCACATAGTACTGGTCGAAGCTGGTGGAATTGGTGATGTCGAAGTTGTAGCCGCGGCTGGGGTACCACTCGGTGAAGATGCGGTTGAGGGCCAGGCTGATCTGGGCGTGGATGTTGGCCCGCAGCGCCTGCTCGGGCCAGGTGGGATACACCTCGCTGGAGGCGACATTTGCGATGTAGTGGCGGAAGGACACGGTGACGTTCTGGGCGCTGGAGGTGGGCCTGCCCAGGTGCACCGTGACGTTGGTGGGGATGATGGGGACCTCCAGCACCTGGGGCACGGGGCAGCGCTGCACCGGCGCCTGGCTGGAAGGGCCCTCGGGCCGGTAGAGCGAGTGGGGAGGGACATCGAAGGTTTCGGGCAGGGGATTGGGCGCGCCCAGCCGCTGCATGGGCAGCATTTCCAGCTCGACCAGGGCGACCTCGCAGGCGAAGGCCTGGATGCCCTCGAGGTTTACGGTCTGGTAGCCCTCTTTTTCGGCGGTGAGGTTCCACACGCTGTAGGGGCGCTGGGTGTTGTTTTCGTCCAGGGAGAGGTCTTCGTCCGGTGTGGGCAGGCAGACGTCCTCGGCCATGCCCTCGTCGTCGGTGTAAAAGGTGTAGGGCCTGGGGGCAACGGCGTCGGCGTTCGTGAGGGTCACGAACACGCCGGGCACCGGCGCGCTCTGGCGCGCGGAGAAACTCTGCACCCGCAGTGTTCCAGTCATCATTGGGCAAAACTCCTTTGCTTCAGATATGGGTAGAAAGGTGTGCTGCCCCACCTTATTCTGCGGCGTGCAAAGCTGTGCCCCTTGGCTTTTGGGGCAAATTGTACTATACTGAAAATAACGATTTTTTTGTGCGGGAAAGGGGATACTTTTATGAGATATACGCTGGAAAATGAATTTTTGACCGTTCAGGCCGAGAGCCTGGGCGCAGAGCTGGTGAGCGTTGTGGACAAGGCCACCGGCGCCGAGATGCTGTGGCACGGCGACCCGAAGGTCTGGCCCCGGCAGGCGCCCATTCTGTTCCCCTATTGCGGCAAGCTGCGCGGCGGGCGCTACACCCTGGACGGCGCGGAATACCAGTGCCCCCAGCACGGCATTGCGCGGGATTACGAGCACGAATTTTTGGGCGTGTTCGGCAGCGAGATGCGCTTTTGCCTGCGCTCCAGCGCCGGCACGCTGGAGCGCTTCCCCCGCGAATTTGAGCTGACCAGCAGCTTTGGTTTGTGCGGGCGCACCCTGCGCCACACCCTAACGGTAAAGAACACGGGCGAAAAGGAGCTGCGCTTTGGCATTGGGTACCACCCGGGATTTGCCCTTCCCTTTGACGGGGCGCACACCACACAGGATTATGAGCTGCGGTTCGACACGCCCCAGGCCCCGGCGGTGATTGAGACCGGCGCCGGCGAGGACGCGGGGCTTGTGACCGGCGAAACCCGCCTTTTGATGGAAAAGAGCGCGGTGATCCCGCTGGAGGACCGGATGTTCGACAGCGATTCCATCTGCATGGGCGCGCTCTCGGCCAAGACCCTGAGCATTGTGGAAAAGGACAGCGGCCGCGCGGTGCGGGTGGGCATTGAGGGGTACCCCTATGTGCTGATCTGGAGCATGCCCGGAGACCCGGCGCTGCAATTTATCTGCGTGGAGCCCTGGCACAGCCTGCCCGACCGGGTGGACGCCGCCGGAGACTGGAACGAAAAGCCCTGCGCCGCGGCCCTTGCGCCCGGCGGGGAATGGCACACCGACCTGAATATGACCTTTGACCGATAAAACCCGGCGCGGGGCCCGGCGGCCCCGCCCCCAATGAGGAGGAACCGCCCATGCCCACCCCGTTTGAGAGCCGCACCGCCCTGGTTTTGGGGCAGGAGGGCGTGGAAAAGCTGCACGCCGCCCATGTGATCGTGTTCGGCCTGGGGGGCGTGGGCGGCTATGCGGCCGAGGCCCTGGCCCGGGCGGGGGTGGGCCGCCTGACCCTGGTGGACGACGACCGGGTGGCCGAGAGCAACCTGAACCGGCAGATCCTTGCTTTGACGGGCACGGTGGGGCGGCCCAAGGCGGAGGTGGCGGCCGAGCGCATCCGGCAGATCAACCCCGCCTGCACGGTAAGGGCGGCGGCGCTGTTTTACACCCCGGAAACGGCGGACGCACTGCCCTTTGAGGGGGCGGATTACGTGGTGGACGCGGTGGACACCGTGACCGCAAAGCTGGAGATCATCGGCCGGGCCCGGGCGGCGGGGGTGCCGGTGATCAGCTGCATGGGCACCGGCAACAAGCTGCACCCGGAGCTGCTGCGCCTTTCGGTGCTGGAAAAGACCGAGGGCTGCCCCCTGGCGCGGGTGATGCGCCGGGAGTGCAGGGCGCGGGGCTACAAAAACGTGCCGGTGGTCTTTTCGCCCGAGGAGCCGGTGAGGGCCAAAACCGCGGCGGACGAGGCGCTGGCGGGCGAAGCGCAGCCGGGCAGGCCCGGAAGCCCCAAACGGCAGACGCCGGGCAGCGTGAGCTTTGTGCCGGGCGCGGCGGGCCTTTTGCTTGCGGGCAAGGTGGTGCGGGATATCGCCGGTGTGGAATAAAGGGGAGAACGTGAAAAAAGCGCGGAAGCTGAATGCTTCCGCGCTTTTTGCCGCTGTTTTTTACAGGTCACAGGAGGTCAGCCCCCGGGGCCGGGAAGCTCACACAGATGCTGAGGGTGTGCTCCTGGCAGCGGGCGGTGATGGAACCGCCCAGCCGCTCGGTGAGGGCCCTTGCGATGGAGAGGCCGAGGCCGGTGGAGCTGTGGGCTGTTTCGACGGTGAAGAAGCGGTCGAACAGCCTGCCCACCTGGACTTCGTCCAAGCCGGGGGCGGTGTTGGAAAAGGTGACCTCGCCGGTGGCGGAGAGGGTGATTTCCAGATCGCCGCCGCTGTATTTGAGGGCGTTTGAGAGCAGGTTGCCGAAAATGCGGGCCACCGCCGCGGCGTTGAGGCGGCGGACCACCGGCTGCGCAGGCATGTGGATGACCGGCGCGACGCCCCGCGCTTTGAGGGGGGCGTAAAAGCCGGCGACGCTTTGCTCCAGCGCGCGGTTCAGGTCCACCGGTTCCAGGGGCAGGGGCTGCGCGGGCGAGGCGGCCACCGAGTAGCGCAGAAGCTCCTCGGTGAGCTGCTTCATGGCCTGCGCCCGCTCCTGAATGCAGGCGAGATACCGCGCGGCCGCGGGGCTTTGGGGCTCTTGCTCCAGCAGCTCCAGGTAGCCGCAGATGGCGGTGAGCGGGGTGCGCAGGTCGTGGGAGATGTTGGTGACGGCCTCCTTGAGCTCCCGGTCGCCGCCCTGGTACTGCCGGCGCTGGCGGCGCAGCAGGCGCAGCTGTTCATTGAGGCGTGCGGCCAGGCGGCGGGCGTGGCGGTCGCGGGAGGAGAGGGAGAGCAGGGTGTTGGTGTCGCAGGAGAGGCGGTCCTGCAGCTGGGCGGAGATTTCCCCCATGCTTTTGTGCAAAAGCCGAAGCTTTAAAAGGAGCAGCAGCACCGCGGCGGCCAGCGCGCCGCACAAAAGCCAGGGCACAAGCATGGGTTCGCCCGCCTTTCTTTTATTTCAGATCTTTTTTGCGGAAGGCCCACAGGCCGCCCAAAACGGCCGCGGCGGTGACAAAGACCGAGCACAGGGCCTCGCGCACCGGGTGCGCAAGCTCCAGGTTGGCCATGAGGATGCTCTGGCCGCTGGGGAGCAGATCTACCAGAAATTCATAGGCGCTGCGCAGGCCGCCGCTGATATAATCCGGGTTGGGGGTGGGCTCGCCCATGGTCATGCCCTCGGCGGTGATGACCACGCCGCTGAGCATTTCGGGCTCGCTGAGGCGGTTGTAAAGCATGCTGGCGCACACCAGCAGCCCCAAAAACAGCAGGAGGGAAACCACAGCCCCGGCCGCCTTGCTGGTGAACGCGGTGCCCACCCAGGTGAAGATGGCGGTGAAGGCGGCCAGAAACAAAATTGCGAGCAGCAGATAGAGCGCAAGCGCGGCGGCCCCGAGCTTCCAGCCGCCCAGGGCGGGAATGCCCACCAGCCCCCCGGCGAGCCAGGCTGCCATGAACAAAAGCGCGGCGGCAAAGCAGACCAGCAGGTCCGCCAGATAGACCGCGGCGCGGCTGTGGCCCACCACCAGCTTGTTGCGCACCGTGCCGTCGCTGTATTCGGTGCCGAGGAACAGGCTGGCGAAGACCGCGCAGAAAAGGCCCAGCAGGGGCGCAAGGTTGAAATAGAAGTGGTCGAGATAGTACGCAAAGCCGGAGCCCGCGTTCACGGCGGCCTGGCGGCAGCCGCCCAGCATGGAGCCGGCTGAACAGGCCAGCAGGGCGGCCAGGCACAGCCAAAAGACTTTGTCTTTCCACAGGCGGGCAAAATTGGCGCTTAAAAGGTTATTCATGCCGGCCACCCCCCACCAGGTTCATATAGTAGCTCTCGAGGCTCTCGTCCCGCTCGTGCAGGGAGAGCAGCTCGCACTGCTGCGCGGCCAGAGCCAGGGTGAGCCGGGAAACGTTCACCCGGGCGAACACGTCCGCCGTGTGGTCCGAGAGCAGGGTGTACTCCACGCCCATCTCGTCCAGCACGCGGGTCAGGGCTTTGGCGTCCGTGACCTCCACGCGGGCGCATTTGCGGCAGGCGGCCTCCAGTTCGGGGGCGCTGATCTCTTTTACAATGCGGCCGCCGTCGATAAAGCCGTAATGGGTGGCCAGCTTTGCCAGCTCGTCGAGAATGTGGCTGGAAATAAACACGGTGATCTGCTGCTCGCGGTTGAGCTTTAAAATGAGCTCCCGCATTTCCACGATGCCCTGGGGGTCAAGGCCGTTTACCGGCTCGTCCAGCACCAGAAGGTCCGGGTCGCCGGCCAGCGCCACGGCGATGCCCAGCCGCTGCTTCATGCCCAGGGAGAAGTTGCGCACCTTTTTGCGGCCGGCGCTTTGCAGCCCCACCAGGCCCAGCAGCTGGGGGATGCCATCAAAAGAGGGCAGGCCCAGGATGCGGTATTGCTGCTTTAGATTTTCCTCGGCGGTGAGGTCGAGATAGATGGAGGGGGTTTCCACCACGGCCCCCATGCGGCGGCGGGCCGCCCGGATGCCGGGCTGCCGGTGGGATGAGCCGTACAGGGCGTATTCGCCCGAGGTGGGGCTTTGCAGCCCGCAGATGACGCGGATCAGGGTGGTTTTGCCCGCGCCGTTTTTGCCCACAAACCCGTAGATGGCCCCCTTGGGCACATGCAGGGTGAGCTGGTCCAGCGCTTTGAAATGGCCGTACTGCTTGCTTAAAGCGTCGGTCGTGAGAACGTATTCCAAGTGTTCAGCCTCCTTTTGTTTTCTGCGGCCATTCTACCGCGAAACAGTAAAGGAAGCGGTAAAGAAAAGGGTAAAGAAATGGTATGGATCAGGCCTCGATGAGCTTGAAGCCGATGCCCCACACCGCTTCGATATACTCCCTGCCGCCCGCCTGCCGCAGCTTTTTGCGCAGGTTGCTGACGTGCATTTTGAGGGAGGACTCGGTGCAGTCCGGCGTGTCTTCGGCAATGCGGTCCAGCAGCAGCGACTTTGTGACGACCTGGGAGGGGTTGTGCAGCAGCAGCTTTAAAATGGCGTACTCGGTGCGGGTGAGGCGGACCGAGACGCCGCCGGCCGAGACCTGGTGAGAGGCGGGGTCCAGCCGCAGATCGGAAAAGGCGAGGGGCGCGTTTTGAGGGGCCGCGGCGCCGCGCAGGGCGACCGCGACGCGGGCCAGAAGCTCCCGCAGCTCGAAGGGCTTGGTGACATAGTCCGCCGCGCCGCCCAGCAGCAGCTCCACCTTGCTGCTCACCGCGGCCTTGGCGCTGACCACGATCACGGGGATGCCCCGGAGCCGGGGCAGAAGCTCTTCGCCCGAAAGGCCGGGCAGCATGAGGTCCAGCAGAACAAGGTCCGGCCGGGCGGCGCCTACCAGCAGCAGCGCCTCGGTGCCGGAATAGGCCCGGGATACGCGGTAGCCCTGTTTTGTGAGCGCCTCCTGCAGCAGGTCGCCGATGTGCTGGTCGTCGTCGATGACCAAAATATGTTTCATGGTTTTTTGCCTCGCAATGCTGTTTTATTGTTCCGCGGGGAAGGAGGGAACAAAAGGCACCTGCGCCCCGCCCTTTGCGGGCGCGCGCCGTGCTTTCTTTAGCTTAGCCCAAGGGGGGAGGGGCTGTCAAGAGCCGTGCGGTGGCGCGGGGGCGGCAAAAAATACCTGCATGGGATTTGAAACAGGACATGCAGCTGGCCTGTTTTGCGTGTTACAATGAAAAAAACAAGGGGAGGAACACAGTATGGCCGCAGCGCTGGATTACAAAAAGACGCTCAGGGAATTGTATGGGCCGGGGACGACCCCCTCGATCCTGACCGTGCCGCCCGCGAATTACGCGGCAGTGCGGGGCAGGGGGGACCCAAACCGGGAGGATGGGGAGTATAAGCAGGCGGTGGGGCTTTTGTTCGCGGTGAGCTACACCATTAAAACAAGCCGCCTGGGCGCAGAGGTGCCGCCTGGATATTTTAATTATGTGGTGCCCCCGCTGGAAGGGCTTTGGTGGATGGAGGGCGGGCGCGCCGGGGTGGACTATGCCAACAAGGAAGGGTTCTGCTTTATCTCGATGATCCGGCTGCCGGAGTTTGCGACGCCCGGGGTACTGGAATGGGCCAAGGCGCGGGCGGCCGCCAAAAAGGGGCTGGACACCGGGAAGGTGGAGTTTTTGAGGCTGGAGGAGGGGGAGTGCTGCCAGTGCATGCACCTTGGCCCCTTTGACGACGAGCCCGCCACCATGGCGCGGATGGAGGCCTACGCGGCGGAACACGGCCGCCGCCCCGACCACAGCGAAGCGCGCCGCCACCATGAGATCTATCTGAGCGACCCGCGCAAATGCGCGCCGGAAAAGCTGCGCACGGTGCTGCGAGTGCCGGTGGCACCGCTGTAAAGACAAAGAATACGGGCCGGGAACGCCCGGCCGGACACGCTGACAAGCGAAAAAACAAAGGGAGGAACTGAAAAATGAAGTTTGAAAGCCCGATGCTGGTGGTAAAGGATATTGAGGTCTCGAAGGCGTTTTACCGCCGGGTGCTGGGCCTGCACGTGACGGGGGACCTGGGTGCGAACGTGGAGCTGACCGGCGGCCTTTCGCTGCAGACGCTGGAGAGCTGGGCAGGGTTTATTGAGAAAGACCCCGCGGAGATCCGCTTTGGCGGCAACGCGGAGGAACAGTATTTTGAGGAAGAGAATTTTGACGCCTTTTTGGAAAAGCTGGCGGGCATGCCGGAGATCCGGTATGTGCACGCGGTGAAGGAATTCCCCTGGGGCCAGCGCGTGGTGCGCTTTTACGACCCGGACGGGCACATCATTGAGGTGGGCGAGAGCATGAAGACCGTGTGCCGCCGCTTTTTGGACAGCGGCATGACCCTGGAACAGATCGCACAGCGCATGGACGTGCCGCTGCGCATGGTAAAGAACCTTGCGCGGTGAGCGGCAAACGATGCGGGGGCGCGAAGAGAAAATGACGAACGAAACAGAGGAGGAAGAAACCATGGGAACATTTGAGAGAGCCGAGGCGTTTGTGTACCGCTTTGCCCGCCCGCTGGACCTTGCGCGATGGCAATACCACTTTGAAGGGGGGAGCAGCGAGGCGGTGCTGAAAGCGCTTGCCTGCTACCAAAACGGGGACGGGGGCTTTGGGCACGGGCTGGAGGCGGACTGCTGGAACCCGGCTTCCGCGCCGATTCAGACCTGGGCGGCGGCCGAGACCCTGCGGGAGGTGGGCATCGCCGACCCCGCCCACCCTATGATCCGGGGCATCCTGCGGTATCTGGCCGCGGGCACGGATTTTGACGGGCAGGTGTGGGGCAACACCGTGCCCGGAAACAACGAGCACCCCCATGCCCCCTGGTGGAGCTGGAACGCAGCGGCGGACGGCCCCCCGAACTACAACCCCACCGCTTATCTGGCAGGGTTCATTTTGCGGTTTGCGGACCCGCACAGCGAGCTTTACGAGCGGGGATGCCGCGCTGCACAGGAAGCCGTTGACGCTTATATGAAGGGCGGGCAGCCCATTGGCATGCACACTGCGCACTGTTATATCCGGCTGCTGGAATACTGCCGGGAGGCGGGTGTGCGGGACCTGCTGGACCTGCCCGCGCTGGAAGCGCGGCTGCAGGAGCAGGTGGAGGGGGACATCAGCCGGGATACCGGCTCGTGGGAGACTGAATATGTGTGCCGCCCCTCGCAGTACATCGACTCGCCGGCCAGCATTTTTTACCCGAGGAACCGTGAAACGGCGGAGTATGAGTGCGATTTTATTGTGAGGACACAGGAGGAAGACGGGGCGTGGAGCCTTGCCTGGGAGTGGGGCGGTTACCCCGAAGAATGGGCGGTGAGCAAACACTGGTGGAGGGCGAGCCGCGCCCTTGCAAACCTGCTGTACCTGAAAGGGTTTTCCAGGCTGTGACGCCGCGCGCCGGCCAGCTGAAAGCAAAAGAGCGATAAAGCCGAAAGCGGGGGGCTGTGGAATCATTCCACAGCCCCCCGCCGGCGTGTGCGCGGTTTAGCCCTTTTGCAGGAACAATCCGTGGCCGGTACAGTAAAAGTACCAGTCGGCCCGGCGCACGGCGGGCAGGCGCGCCTCGGCCGCCTGCTCGGGCCAAAGGCGCACGAGTGTGACCCGGTCGTACTGCACACAGGCCAAAAACGAGATGAAATGCCCCTTTTCCATGGGATGGGCCAGCTGGGCGAACAATTCGCCGTCCATCCCGGCCAGCTGCAGGGTATGCGCGCCCCCGGCCGGCGCTGGATCCAGCGGCGCCAGCGGCCTGCCGCAGCAGCTCACGGAGGCGTTGCCGGTGGAGTACACCACCTCGCCGCAGACGGGGCACACGTAAAATTTGATGCGTTTCATGTTTCCTCCTTCGCGGGGGCTTCGGCCCAGTTCGCCCGCCAGCAGGCAGCCGGGGTCGACCCCCAGCTCCCGCGCGAGGGCCCCCAGCAGCGACACGTCCGGGCAGCCGGCGCCCCGCTCCCATTTGGACACGGTGCGGTCGCTCAGATGCAGCCGGTCGGCCAGCTGTTTTTGGGTCAGGCCCTGCTCGGTGCGCAGCGCGCGGATCAGCGCGCCGGTTTTTTCGGCGTTCATGGCGGCGCCCCCTTTCTTTGAGTATCATACCCCGCGGGACGGGGTTTTTCAACCAACGCTGCGTGGAGTGGTGGAAAACAGGGGGCGTTACGGGGTGCGTGCGCCGGCCAGCTGCCGGGCGATGCCGATGAGATCGGTGGGGTATGGACGGCAGGTGGCGGCTAGATAGGTAAGCAGCGCGGGGGAAAGAGGGGCAGCGGACGGCAGCTTTGCCAGCAGTTTCCCGGCGGCGGGCCCGCCGCCTAAAGCGCGACAGAGGGGGCCCGCCGCCCTGGGCCGCAGACAGAAGGCCGACCCGCCCGGGCGCGTACTTTTGATTCTTTTCTTTGCGTAGGGCGGCCTTTTACTCAGCCTTTAACTGCTCCGGCCAGGCCTTCCACAAAGTTTTTCTGGAACAGGAGATACAGCACCAGCATGGGTACCGCCGTGATGATGAGAGCTGCGAATAAAAGGTTATATTGTACGCTGAAAATACCTTTGAACGCCATCAGGCTGAGGGGAATGGTATTCAGCTTCTGGTCGGTCAGCAGCAGCAGGGGAAGGAGAAAATTATTCCAGCTTGTGACCAGGTTCAGAATAACAATGGTGGTGATGATGGGCTTGGAAAGCGGCACAAAAATGTATACGAGCGCCTTGAGATCGGTGCAGCCATCGATGATGGCCGCATCGGTCAGATCAGGGGGGAGGCTGCGAAAGTGCCCTACCATTAAAAAAGTGGAAAAGGGGATGGAATTGGAGGCCACGCACAGGATAACGCCCAGGAGAGTGTTGTAAAGGTGCAGGCTTTTATAGTGGAGGATCAGATTGATATACCCCACCGGTGCAATGACCAGGCCCAGCATAATAATGGTGTAAAAAACAAACCCTGCCCGCGTGTTGAACAGCTTGTAAAGGCCATAGGAAAGAAGAAGGGTCAGGACAAGAGAAACTGCGATGGTACAGGAGGTCACCAGGACGCTGTTGGAAAAGGCCGAAACCAAGCTGCCCTGAACGATTGCGTCATAAAAATTGCGGAACTGCGGCGCTGAAGGGAGACCGAGTGGGTTGAGAGATACCTCCCAGCCTTCTTTCAGCGAGGTGGAAATGACAAAATAAATGGGCATCAAAAGAAAAATGCTGTAAAGCGCCACCAGCAGCTTTCCGGCAATGCCGTGCAGGGTAATTCTTTTTTTCATAGTGTGTTACTCCTCCAAAGGTCTTGAAATGGCGGCTACTGGATCCGGTCTTCCACGCGCCTTGTTACAAAGTACTGCACAAAGTAAACAAAGAACAAAACCACCGAGAGCAGAACACCCAGGGCCGCCGGCTTGCCAATGTTGGACGTGGCCGTGAGATTTCGGTAAATATAAACGGAGAGCGTGTCGATGGGAGAACTGCCGGAATAACTGCCGCCCTGGCTGGTCAGTACGAAGATGTAATCGAAGGCCAGGGCACCCGTGGTAATGGTCAGCAGCATAATGCGCAGCAGCGTGGGCATGAGCAGCGGCAACGTGACGTGGCGGAAGGTTTGAAAGGGACCTGCCCCCTCTACCTGGGCCACTTCGTACAGGTTCTGGGGAATATTGTTAATCCCGGCGAGCATCATGGTCAGCGGGTAGCCAAGGTTTTGCCAAATGTGTACCAGGACCACACAAAGCACCGACACACCAGCGAGACCCAGCCAATTTTGCTGAAAGTTTTGCAGCCCCATGGCGCCGAGCAGGCTATTGATCATGCCCAGGTTCGTGTCGTACATGTAGCCCCAAGTGAGGCCAACTACCGCGCCCGACAGCACCAATGGCGAAAAGAACAGGGTACGGAAAAAATTGTTTGTCCGAGTGTTCTTGTGAAGCACCAGGGTAAGGCCCAGGGCTATTACTGTTTGAAGAACCAGGAGGGCAAAAATATAAATAAAAGTATTCAGGATTACCATTTTCAAATGAGGATCCAAGAAGGCATCCCTGAAATTTTGCAGCCCCACGAAGGTCTTTTGGGGAGAGATCCCATTCCATTTGAAAAAACCAGTGATGAACATCAGAATATTTGGCCAAAGGCTGAACAGTACCCAAATCAGGGTGACCGGTATAACGTAGAGAAGGTATTTTACTTTCTTTTTGTCCCAACGCATTTTCGCTGAGACCCCCTTTCCCGGTATGGGGGCCACGGCAAAGCCCAAAGTTGAAAAAACGGTTTTCGGGTTTTAGCTTTGCCGCGGCCCTGGAACCTTACTTGCTTTTCAGGTCTGCTTTGATCAAAAAGCTCTCGAAGCCTGCCAGTTCTTTGTCCACGTCCGCACCGCTGAACAAAATGTTGGACAGGGCGTCGACCCAAGCGTTGTTCCAGATATCGGTCTTGCTGATCTGCGGGATGCCCATCATCTCCACCGCGCCGTTTTCAATATAGGGCGCCAGAGAGTCTGCGCCATCAAAGGCGACCTCCACGTTGTTGACACTGGGGCAGAATTTTACGCTGTTGATGTAGTCAGAACAATGATTGCTCAGGAAGTTGAGCCAGACCTTTGCGGCCTCGATGTTTTTGGAGCTTTTGGGAATACAGGTGATCTGGGCGGGTTCCCCGTACACGACCCCCGGATTCGAAACCGCGGGAATGGGCACAAAACCATAATTGACGCCAGGCATGTCCTTATCCGCGGTGCCAAAGCACCAGGTGCCCATGCAGACCATCGGCGCACGGCCTTGGGCAAACAGGGTGAGGGACTCGGCAAAGCCGATCGCCTCAGAATAATCGAACAGGACCTGATTGTGGTACATATCACTGAGCTGCTGAACCACCGCGTAGGCGGCCGCGTTATCCTTCACATTGGTGAGGGTACCGTTGTCGATGCTCTCCATAAAAGCATTGTATCCCTCCATGCCGGCGGATTGCAGCAACAGGCCCTTGAAAAGCCAGTCGGTGCGGACCTCTTTGCCGCAATAGGAAACGCCGTTCAGTCCGTTGGCACGGAAAGCGGCGATCGCAGTTTTAAGTTCGTCATAGGTTTCGGGTACCTTTACCGAGTATTGTTCGAACAAATCCTTATTGTAGACCAGACCGATCATATTATAGGCGTAGCTGAAGCCATAGGGCTTGCCCTGATAAGAAACGAGCTCTTTTGCACCTGAGGTCATGCTCTGCGCGCACGCGGTGTCTGACAGGTCAACCAGCATGCCCTCGGAGGCATATTTTAAGAATTTGTCGGCAAAGGGGTGTGAGTCGAACAGGTCCATCCCTTCGCCCACCAGGAGGTTTGACTCCACCGTCATGTAATGGCTGCTGTTGTCCTTGGAATAGATGAACTCGATGTTGAGATCAGGATTCTCCTGATGGAATTCTTCGGCGAGCCGTTCCCAGACCTCTTTGTCTTCCAAGCGCCAGGTGACATATTTTATGGTGACAGGTTCCACGCCCGCCCCGGAAGGGGGAGCCGACGGAGAATCTGCGGGAGCGCTGCCCGCACCACCGCAGCCGCCCAGCAACAGGGAAACTACAAGGGAGGTCGACAGCAGGATACTGACAGCTTTGATGCGTTTGTGCCAAGTTTTCATTTTTTCTCCTCTTTTCTTTGTTTTATGGCGTTGCTTAATGCAAAACAATTCAAGCGTTGCTTCCTGGATGGGGAGGGCCGCCGGCTTTTTTGGCGCTTTTTGCCAGAGGACCGGTTTCGCGGATGAAGAGGCAGGCCACAAGGCCTATGAGGCACGGGATGATGCAGATAAAGATTGCAAAACCATAGCTTGTGTGGGCGCTGAGGGTACCGGCAAGGACGGGAGCGGCCAGCCCGCCGGCAAATCCGGAGGAAGTAATCAGCGAAAAGGCGGCGCCTACGCGCGCGGGAGTCATGCCCTCCAGTTCCATGGGAACAACGAACATGGGCGGGATCCAGATACAGTTGCCGACCCCTATAAGCACCATGCCCGTAAAGCCAAGGGGGCCCACTCCGCCTTGATAGATCAGCGCGATTCCGACCGCCTTCAGGGCTTGACCGCTCCAGAGAAGGGGTTTTCGCCTGCCAGTGCGTGACATGATTCGGTACGCTGCAAGACCGCCTGCCACGCCTGCGATGGGGAACAGGGTGGTGAGCTGATTGGCGGTCTCGATCGCCAGGCCACAGTCCCGTTGAAAATAAGTGGGCAGCAGAGAGGTGATGACGGAAAAGCTTACAAAATCGCAGACAAATGCGATCAACAGCAACAGAATTTCCCTGCGCCGGAGCAGATCCCGGTAAAGGCGTTTTTCCGGCCTGTGCAGAGAGGGGCCTGCATACGGGGCATCGCCCGGTACCAGCAACAGCCAGAAAAGCAGGACCGCGAAACTAAAAAAGCCCCAAACAGCAAGAGCCATTTTCCAGGAGCCGGCAAAAACGGCGGTCAGGGGAAGAGTGAGTGCAAATACAAGAATGTTGCCCAGATATGGCAGCAGCGCATTAACCGTATCCATTCTGACCTGCTGCAAAGGGGTGTACCAGCGCATGATCGCCGCACCGATGAAGGGCGTGCTCAGCCCAAAGCCGGCCCCGTATACAACACGGCCCAGACAAAACATAAGAAAGCTGTTGGCAAACACATTGAAAGCGACGCCAAGCCCACCCAGCAGCAGCGCGAGTGCATACGTCCTTTTAAGGCCGATCCGGGCCTGCAGATAAGGGCCAGCCATGGAAAACAGGATTACGGGAAGAAAAATGACCGAGATCCCAAAGCTGCTTACAGTGGAATTGATCTGGTATTCCTGTTCAATCAAGGTTAAAACAGCAGAGGGGTTCATCTGAGCCACATAGAGGGAAAAGACACCCGAAATGATGAGTGCGGTAACAAGATTCAAGTGGGTCTTTTTGGAGAGCATTCTGTAATTTCGTGTCCTTTCTGGCCGCGGATTTTTTGCCCGTTGAAGGGCGGCAGGCTATTCAAACGCCCTTTGCAGCGTTCATTCCCGCAATACGGCCGAAGGTGAGCGCCAGCGAGTGGCTGAATCCGGGAACGGTAAGGGGGTAGCCGACGGCGACACGGTTGCCCTGTACGTTGCCAGCTGCATAAAGGCCGGGGATGACCTTGCCGGCGGTGTCGTAAACGCGGGTTTCTTCGTCGCACTGGAGCCCGAACAACACGGCGAGAAGATTGGCCGGGGTAAATTTGGCTGCATAAAAAGGGCCTTTTTCCACAGGAAACATGCGTGTGGGATCTTTGCCGAAGTCTTGGTCGTTTTTGTTGCGGCAAAGGGCATTGTAGCGCTCGATGGAGGCCAGAGCGGTTTCCTGGGGCAGGCCGGTGCGCTCGATCAGGTCTTCCAGGGTGTTTGCCCGCAGCAGGCGACCACTTTCCCTCGCCGCTTCGATCAGGCGGGGAGATACGATATTGTCGGTGGTGTTCAGGCCCGCGAATACCTCGCCGGAATCGAATTTTTCGTCTTCAATGACGTAAGAAACAGTGCCGTGGCTCAGGTAGACATGGGGGATTTGCTGGCGCCAGTTGCTGTCTACAAACTGCCAGGCTGTTTTGTCCGGCAGGGTTTCGAGTTGCTCGTGAATCTGAAGCCCGGGAATATCCTCGTTTACAAAGCGCAGACCCCTGGAATCCAGCATCAAAAAATCCGAGCAGCCGAACACGCTGCCCATGTGGTGTGCCAGAGGCGCAGGCGGTTGATCCTGCAGTTTGGCGCCGGCCCACAGACCCATTTTATGTCCGTCCCCCGTGTTGGAGGGATTGTCGTTTTTGTCGTAGCTGTTCCAGTATTGAGGCGTGTTTGCGGAATAGGGCAAAAACCTCTGGAGCATTTTCTTATCGTTCATGAAATCGCCCGTGGCAAGGATCACGCCGCTTTTGGCAAGCGCCCGAATGTAACCGCCATCTTCGGCTTGGGCGATGATGCCCTGTACACGGCCCCCGTCCCGCCGGAGCAGTTTGAGCACGCGGGTGGAGTAGAACGCCTGCACGTTGCCTGTGCTTTCCGCAGCCGCCAAGTTTGCCTTTAAGACCGGAACATGCGTGGGGCGGATGAAAACGTTGTATTGATAACATTTGAACCGCTCGGGTTTATTTTCGTCGAAGGAATCCGGCACAGGGTACCGTTTGGGCTGCACCCAGCACTTACAACCCTGGGGCGGCGGCTCGGTGGAGCTCTGAAGGACCACAAGATCCGGGTAGGCGCCCACATACCAGTCGAATGCCTCACCCGCGTGCTGGGCCCATTTTTTCAGAACGGTTTGGCTGGCCTTATAGCCCATCTCCCGCATGAGGTCGTTGACCAAGCTTACCTTGTCGACCTGGCTTCTGCCCCAGGTTTGGGCGAGCTGGCTGTCGAAGGTCGTAAAGTCGCCGGTTCTGCCCTGTACGGTTTCGCATTTTTCAAACAGCAGTACGCTTGCACCGAGTTCTGCGGCCTGGCGTACGGCAGACACCCCGGCAAGTCCACCGCCTACCACGATTACGTCGGCTTCCAACGTGGCCGTTATGGCCGTTTCTGGAATTTCGGGTTCCCTGCCAAGCCAGGATTCCGTTTTGTAGACATTCACCATACGATGCCCTCCTGATTTTTTTGCGGCTTGAAGATGGAATTTACTTTTGAGGCGGCCTGGGTGCCGCCTTGCCCCCATTATAAGGGCGTTCACTGGTTTGGATAACTATCACTTGTGACGGTTGTTCGGCCGTGAACCGCTTTTTGCCTGGCGCCGGGCACAGGAGTGAAGCCCAGTGATGCTTTGTGGCTGGGGTGTTGGACAGGGTTTGGCGAGAGGAAAGTTTTGCCTGAAAAATATGCTGTAAATATGCTGCAAAATATGGTATATATAAAACAATCCTCCCTGTTTCGAGCTTTTTCGCGGCGGCGAAAGGCTGGAGCCCGCCCGGTTCGAACGGATGGAAGGTGCAAAAGGAGGGAGCTCTGCGTGGAAACAAAGGACGCCAGGATTTTAAACCGCAGGCGGATCAACAAAAGTTTGAATAAGATATATTCTTATCCCTTGTTTGTTCTTCAGGCGCCCATCGGCTATGGGAAGACCGTTGCCATCAAGAGCTTTTTAAGATCCAAAAGCTCCGATGTGATTCAGATTTCGCTCTCGGGTACAAGCGGTTCAGCAGACTACGTGTGGGAGAGACTGTGCCGCAGGATGGAAAAGATCTTTCCGCAGCTTGGCAGGCGGCTAAAAAAGGTGGGGCGCCCCGGCACGGCGGGAAAGACTGCCTGCGCCGTTGAGCTTTTGAGCGGATGGACATTCGAAAAACCACTGCTGGTTGCGATTGACGATTTTCAGCTGATGGAAAACGGTGATTTTTTGCAGTTCATTGAGCTTGTGGCGAAAGAGAGAATCGGCAATCTGCATTTTATCCTTTTAACACGGGAGACCGCAGATTCCACCCTGTTGGAATACGCCCAAAAACAATTGTGCTATATCTTTACAGAGAAGGAATTGAAATTTACCCGCGAGGAGATCGAGGCATATTTCAACCTGATGGAAGTACCGGTCACGAGCGAGGATATGGACAAGATCTGCAGGTACACCGACGGTTGGATCGCCATGGTGCGCCTGGCACTGCAGAGTGTCGGGCAGGGGCTGCCCCTGGACAAGACAAGCGCGCTGGAAGAATTTATTGAAACAAATGTTTATGGGAAGTTGAACGACACCCAGAAAAAGGTTTTGCTCAAGCTCTCGCTGCTGGGTGAGTTTTCGGCGGGGATGGCGATGTGGGCCCTTGAGGAAAAAGAAGAACAGCAATGTTTGAAAAAGCTGATAGGAGGTAAAACATTTCTCTCGCTGGACGAGCGCTCAGGCAGATATAGGGTGGGGAGCCCGCTGGAGGCTTTTCTGGTAAACAAGGGGCAATGGGAGGCCATTCAGCGCAGCGCGTTGTTTAACCGGGCGGGCGATTGGTATATCCGCAGCGGAAGGTACAAAAGCGCGTTCGAATATTACTATCGTTCGGGGAACAGAGAGGCGATCCTGAAAATCCTCGACCCGGACAATGCGCCGGAGATCCCCTATGATCAGTTTGATCAGATCCAAAGGGTGTTTGAAAACCTGCCCAAGGATCTTTGTATGAAATATCCGGTGGCTTATCTAAAATACATCCGTATTTTTGCACTGCGGGGTGAGCCGAATCAATGCAAAAGCCGCCTGATCGTAATGAGGGAGGACGTGAAAGGATCCGGGTTCAGCGAAGGCATCAAAACACTGCTGCTGGCCGAGATCGAGGTGCTATGGACCTACCTGTACTTCAACGACATGGAAAAAATGTTGGAAGCCAGTTTAAAAGCGCTGCGCCTTTTTGACGGCGGGCGCTCGAGCATTGTAACCAAAAGCGCGGATTTTTCGTTTGGTTCGCCACAGCTGCTGTTTTCTTATTTCAGGGAAAAAGGCAAGATGTTCCACACGATGCAGTTCATTGCCAATAATTTTGACGTTCTTCAGTTGGTGTTCGGCGGCTGCGGAACGGGGTGCGACTCACTGGTGAAAGCGGAATACGCTTTGGAAACCGGACGGTTCGAGGAGGTGGAGCTCAACGCGCGCAAGGCGATTTATAAGGCCAGGGATGCAGAGCAGAACTCCATTGTTTTATGTGCACAGTTTGCATTGGCCCGGCTTTTTATCAATGCAGACCGAATGAGCGAGCTGGAAGCTGTGCTGAAAAGCATGCGGCAGGAAGCGGCGGGGGGAACGAACCCGGTGCTTTCCACCACCCGAGAACTGATAGAGGCTTATCTTGCGGCCTGCCTGCGAAAACCCGAAAAGATAGCGCCCTGGATCCTGCAAGGGGATGCGGCGAATGCAAGTTTTCTGTCGCAAGGCAAGCCATATTACTACATCGTTTACGGAAAGGTGTTGCTGCTGGGCGGTGAGTATCTGAAGTTGGCCTCTCTGTGCGAGTTGATGCTGATGCTTTACGGCGAGAGCGGCAACCAGTTGGGCATTTTGTATACCTGCGTTTATCAATCCATCGCACAGTTTCACCTGCATGGGGCCGGCGCGGCGGGAAAGGCGCTGGCGGAGGCCCTTTTGCTGGGCCAGGCCGACAATATTATTTTGCCGTTTGCAGAGAACGCCTGTTATATTGCGGGCTTTCTTGAAGAGGGCGCAAAGGAGGCCGGATGCAGCAGGTCTTACACCGATCGGCTGCTGGCCTGCTGTGACGGTTACGAGCGGTCGGTCAAACGCGTTCAGGCCGGGCATATTGATCTTACCGAGCGGGAAAAAGAGGTACTGCGGCTGCTGGAAAGAGGATGGAAACACTCGGACATTGGCAAGGAGCTGTTTGTTTCGGTAACGACCATTCGGTATCATGTGCGAAACATTTACACAAAGCTTGAGGTCAATGACAAGGTTTTGGCGATCAAAAAGGCACGAAAACTAAAGCTGATTTAGAACTGTATTAACACAGCAAAAGCGCCTTTTAAGACGGGGGATCCCGCCTTAAAAGGCGCTTTTACCGTTCTGTCCGCCGTGGGGGGCGCCCAGGTGCGAAGAGGGCAGATTGCCGGTTTTGAAGGCCCTACTGTCAGTATTGATAGTTAGAAAATAAGGCGGGTTACTCTATAATAACTGCAGATGGCTCCTTTGCAGACAGGCAGCGCGCAGCAAAAGGGCAAGAAATCAAACTGAAAGGGGATTGGCTGGGATGAGCGGCAATCTGGAGCTTATAAAGCGATCGTACGCCAGCAGTGCTTCGGGTGACCGGCCCGGGATCGTGCGGGATTTCAGCGAAAAAGGCGTTTGGATCGAGATGGCGGGAGCTCCGCACAGCGGAATGTTTACGGGCCCCCAGGAGGTGCTGGAGCATGTTTTTGCTGGCAGCGTGGATGAATGGGAGCGGTTTGCATGCATTCCGGAAGATTACTTTGAGGACACCGAGCGGGGTGTGGTTGTAATGGTGGGCCACTACGAAGGAGTCCACAAAATAAGCCGCAAAAGTATGTGGGTCAGAACGGCCCATGTGTGGCGCGTTGAAAAAGGCAAAATTGTGCGCTATGAACAATTTGCAGATACAAAGCTGCTTTGGGACGCCGTGGTACCCGCGCCGGACGGTGCTTACCCACACCTTGTAAAAAGCAGCATGCTACAGGCCGAAAAATAAGTGGAAAAGGCGGTGCATTAATAAAATATGTCTGTGGAAAAAATGTATCCATACTGGACCAAACAGCCAAAGGTGCTGACCGCTGTGATACAGGAACGGGCGGCGCTTACGAAAGAATTTGTCCGGCTGTTCTTGGATACAGCGCCGGACCGGCTGTATTTGATTGGAAGCGGTTCGTCGTTTAACGCGGCGAAGGCGGCCGCTCCATTTATGGAAGAAATATTGGGGATTGAAGCCGGTGCATTTACCCCTACAAGACTTCCGGGGATTTTCAGCAAAAAGCCTCTGGTCGTTTTTCTGTCGCAGGGGGGCTCGTCAACCAACATGCTGGCCGCAGCTGACACCCTGGCGCATAAACCTTCCATCGCCGTTACCGGCGAAAGGGAGTGTGAGCTGGCAAAGCATGTGAAAAAACATATGCTCATCGGCTGCGGGGAGGAGTTGGCAGGGCCTAAAACCATGGGATATACCGCCTCGGTAATGTGCCTGTATCTATGTGCGCTGGAAGCCGGCCGCGCGGCGGGCCGGACGGCCAACAAAAAATACAGCACGGTCCTTGACACCCTGCTGCAAGCGTGTGAGAACATGCCCTGCAACTTAATGCGCACGGAGGAGTGGTTCCAAGAGAAGCTGGAGCAGTTAAAGGGAATAAAGAAGTACGTTTTGGTGGGAACAGGTTATGCCGCGGCGGCGGCGGCCGAGGGAGCGCTCAAAATCCTGGAAACCGTGCGTGTTCCTGCACTGGCCTATGAATTTGAGGAATACCTGCACGGCCCCATTTTCGCCACCGATGCCGGGCTTGGCGGAATCTTTTTTGTTTCAAAAGAGGAAAGGAAACGCCTTTTCACCCTTGCAAAGTGCCATGCGGCTTATTCGGGTTACACCTTTGTGATCACTTCGGAGGAGGCCGCGCTGGACGCTCGCTGCCTTGCACTGAGGATGACCGGAGCGCCGTACACCGAGGTTTTTGAGTTCCTGCCAGCGCCGCAGCTTATGGCCGCGCGGCTGCCGGAGATCCTGGAGATTCCAGACGGACTGGCTGTATTCCGGGAATTTTCAAAGCAGTGGCCTACAAAATTTGGCCACGGCAGATAAAGGAGGGAGGATTTACATGCAGTATGTGCTGGGGATCGACAGCGGGGGCACTAAATATCTGGTCAAGGCCCTGGATCTTGCGGGAAACACCCTTGCCGAATTTGTGGGGGAGCCCGCCAGCCACTACCGGGTTTCGGAAGAAGAAGCATTCCGAAGGATTGAACACAACATTGACCGCTGCATTGCACAGTTTGGCGGAAAACGGCAGAATTGTGCCTACATCGTTTGTGGTACGACGGGACTTGATTCTGACCGTGACCGGCGAACGATTGAGTCGCTTTACCGCGCGCTGCAAGGATTCTGCTGCCCCGAACTTTGTGTGAACGATGCGGAGGTTGCGCACTTTGCAGCGACAGGCGGCGTGGGTGTGCTTGTGATCTCGGGTACGGGTTCGATTGCGTACGGCCGGAATTACAGAGGGGAAACGGCCCGAAGCGGGGGATGGCCGCTCTGCATTTTTGGGGACGAGGGTTCTGGAGCCTGGATCGGCGGCCAAGCGCTGCATCACCTGTCGCTTTGGTTCGACGGCGATGTGCCGGGCTCCTGCCTGACCCGGGACCTTTGCGAAATCCTGCACATACAGGACAGAAAAGACCTGCTGGAGGTCTGCCGGGGGATCGGTGGCAGTGAATGGAAGGACCCCGGCCTGGCGGCCTTGGTGGATCGCGCTGCCGATGAGGGCGACCCGGCCGCCGCCGGGATCATTGAAGCCGCGGGACGGCAGACCTGCCAGCTGGCGTATAGGGTTATTGCACGGCTCCGACTGGACCAGGAGGGCCCCTTTAAAGCAGGGGCATGGGGCAGCGCCATTACAAAAAGCCGCCTGCATTTTACAGCGTTTCGGCGGGAACTGCAGGTCAAATATCCCGATGCAGAGGTGTTTATTTCTGATTGCGACGCGGCCACGGGCGCGGGCCGGCTTGCGCTGCACAGGCTGAAGGCGGGGCTGTAAAACAGGAGAGATGAAGATGAGAGCTGTACTTGTTACCGGGGCCGCGTCGGGCTTGGGGCGGCACCTGGCGCTTGCGTATGCCCAGGAAGGCTGCCGGGTGTATGCGGTCGACCGGGACCGAACCAAGTTGAAAACATTGGAAAGTGAACAGATCCGCCCTGTTCCGATGGATATCACCCAACCGGAGGCCTGGGAGGAAGAGGCGCTGCCGCGGATTGAACAGGGCGGAGGCCTGGACGCCGTTGTGGCCTGCGCGGCCGTGATGCGGCTGGGAAGCGCCGAAAGCTGTTCCCTGGAGGACTGGCAGTTTGTGAACGGCGTTAATTTGACAGCGCAGTTCATTACCGCGAAAAAAACATTAAAATACTTAAAGGCCAGCCGGGGCAGTATCCTTTTTATAGGCTCGCCCGCCGCCAGGCTGGCCGTTCGGGACGAGGTGTGCTATGTTACCTTCAAACACGCTTTATGTGGACTGAGTAAGTCGATTGCGTTTGACTTCGGGGGCGAGGGGGTGCGCTCGAACGTGCTGCACCCCGGCTGGATGCGCACGGCGATGTCAGACCAGGAGATGCAGGAGATTATGGAACGGCGGAACCTTTCGTTGGACGAGGCCTATGAGTATGTGACACGTTTTGTGCCGCTGAAGCGCCCCGGCAGCCTGCAAGAGATCGCCCGCGCCGCGCTGTTTTTGACCTCTGAGCAAGCTTCGTACATTTCCGGCGCCGAACTTATGGCGGACGGCGGGCTAACAGTTGTAGACCCCGGAATGATCGGCTTTTTGTAAGAAAGCGGTTTTGGAAGCCGCCCTATGAGGGAACAAGAAACGGAAGCGGCGGGCCTTATGGCCCGCCGCTTCCGTTTCTTGTTATTTGAATCAGTACGCCTTGCCCCAGTAGACCATGAGGTTTGCGGGCTTGCCGCAGCAGGGGCAGGTGTCGGCCAGGGGCTCCTGCTCAAAGGGCATGCAGCGGCTGGAGAGGCCCGCCTCCTCCTTCATTTTTTCTTCGCAGGCAAGGCTGCCGCACCACATGGTCTTGATGTAACCGTTGTTTTCTTCGGCCAGGCGCTTGATTTCTTCCATGCTGGCGGCGGCCCAGGTGCGCTTTTCGCGGTTTTCCAGCGCACGCTGGTAGAGGTTCTGCGCCAGCTCGTTCAGAAGGCGCGGGATCTCGGTTTCCAGCTCGTCCAGGCTGACGAAATATTTTTCGCGGGTGTCGCGGCGGACCAGGACGCACTGGTTTTTCTCGATGTCCTTGGGGCCGAGCTCGAGGCGCAGGGGCACGCCCTTCATCTCCCACTGGCTGAACTTCCAGCCGGGGCTGTTGTCGCTGTCGTCCAGCTTGACCCGGGCGAACTTTGCCACCCGGGCGGCGAGCTCCTGCGCTTTTTCGGTGACGCCGGGCTTGTGGGCGGCGATGGGCAGCACCACCACCTGGTAGGGGGCCACGGCCGGGGGCAGGATCAGGCCCTCGTCGTCGCCGTGGGTCATGATGATGGCGCCCACCAGGCGGGTGGAAACGCCCCAGCTGGTCTGATAGGGGTATTGCAGCTGGTTGTCGCGGCCGGTGAACTGCACCCCGAAGGCGCGGGAGAAACCGTCGCCAAAATAGTGGCTGGTGCCGCTTTGCAGGGCCTTGCCGTCGTGCATCATGGCCTCGATGGAATAGGTGGCCTCGGCGCCGGCAAACTTTTCCTTATCGGTCTTTTTGCCCTTGACCACCGGGATCATGAGGCTTTTTTCGCAGAACTCGGCATAAGTATTGAGCTGCTGCTCGGTCTCGGCAATGGCCTCGGCGGCGGTTTCGTGGATGGTGTGGCCCTCCTGCCACCAGAACTCGCGGCTGCGCAGGAAGGGGCGGGTGGTCTTTTCCCACCGGACCACGCTGCACCACTGGTTGTACTTCATGGGCAGATCGCGCCAGGAGTGCAGCACGTGGGCAAAGTGATCGCAGAACAGGGTCTCGCTGGTGGGGCGCACGCACATGCGCTCTTCCAGCTGCTCGCCGCCGCCGTGGGTGACCCAGGCGACCTCGGGCGCGAAGCCCTCCACGTGGTCCTTTTCCTTTTGAAGCAGGCTTTCGGGGATGAACAGGGGCATGGCCACGTTTTCGTGGCCGGTGGCCTTGAACATGCCGTCCAGAATGTGCTGGATGTTCTCCCAGATGGCGTAGCCGTAGGGGCGCAGGATCATGCAGCCCTTCACGGTGGAATAATCCACCAGCTCGGCCTTGAGGCACACGTCGGTGTACCACTGGGCAAAGTCTTCGTTGATGGGGGTGATGGCCTCCACCAGTTTTTTCTTCTGTTCGCTCATTCGTTTTTACTCCTTCGCCAAAAAACAAGCCCCCGCGTGGAACGGGGGCAATTTTAAAATGCGCGGCTCAGCTGTTTTCCTCGATATAGCGGACCACGTCCCCCACGGTCTTGAGGCCTTCCACCGCCTCGTCGGGGACCTCCACGCCGAATTCGTCTTCCAGGCTCATGACCATATCTACCACGTCCAGGCTGTCGGCCTCGAAGTCCTCCAGGATGTCGCTTTCCATGGTGATCTTCTCTTCCTCGATGTCGAGCTGTTCCGCCAAAAGCTCACGGATGCGTTCGAAAGTGTCCATATCCTTAAAACTCTCCTTAATTCGCATTGGCCCTGTGGGGCCGCGATTTATACTACTACATTTTATAGCCTATCCGCCGGGGGTTGTCAAGGCCCCGCGCAAAGTTTTTTCTTGTACAATCGGGCCTTAGAATGTATAATAAAATACAGAATGGGTTGGGCGCGGACCGCGCCCCCATGGGGAGGGAAGGGGCATGACCCTGGAATTTACAAAAATGCAGGGCTGCGGCAACGATTACATTTATGTGGACTGCTTTTCCGGAATGCCGGAAAACGCGCCCGAGCTGGCCAGAAAGCTGAGCCCGCGCCACTTTGCGGTGGGGGCCGACGGGCTGATCTGCATCTGCAAAAGCGAGGTGGCCGACGCCCAGATGCGCATGTTCAACGCCGACGGCAGCGAGAGCAAGATGTGCGGCAACGGCATCCGCTGTGTGGCCCAGTGGCTGTATGAGCACGGCCGCGCGGGCGAAACGATGACCGTGGACACCCTGGCCGGGCGCAAGACCATACGCCGCGTGGCCGAGGGCCAGTGGCAGGTGGACATGGGCTTTGCGGAATTTTTGCCCGAGCGGGTGCCGGTGCAGGGGCTCGGCGCCGGGCCCGTGGTGGGTGCGGAGCTGATGGTGCGGGGCCGCGCCTGGCCCGTGACCTGCATTTCCATGGGCAACCCCCACTGCGTGAGCGTGGTGGAGGATGTGGCCGGGGTGGACCTGCCCGCCCTGGGGCCCTGCTTTGAGCATCACTCGGCTTTCCCCGAGGGGGTGAACGCCGAGTTTATCCAGCTGCTGGGGCCCGGGCATTTGAAAATGCGGGTGTGGGAGCGGGGCACGGGCGAGACCTTTGCCTGCGGCACCGGCGCCTGCGCCAGCGCGGCGGCAAGCGTGGCGCTGGGGCTGTGCCCGCCCGACACGGACATCCGGGTGGAGCTGACCGGCGGTACCCTGGTGATCCGGGTGGGCGGCGACCGCCGCGTGCTCATGACCGGCCCGGCGGTGACCGCGTTCACCGGGAGCGCCGAGGTATAAAGGCATTCTGCCCCGGCCGGGGCAATAAGATACAAAAGGCAAGGAGAGGGTTTGAGATGGAAGAATTGAAGAAGCTGCTGGAGAGCAGGCCCACCCTGTATCTGGCCACCGTGGAGGGGTATCTGCCCCGGGTGCGGCCCATCAACCATTATATGATCTACAACGGATACTTTTATATTGCCATGGGCAAGCACAAGGAGGCCTACAAACAGCTGCTGGACAACACCAACCTGGAGCTGTGCGCCGACCTGGGCGAACAGCGGCTGCTGCGCATTCAGGGCACGGTGAACTTTGACCGCAGCCCCGAGGCCTACGCCGCGGTGTATGAGGCCATGCCCGACCTGAACGAGAGCTTCAGCGCAGACACCGGCAAACGCCTGGCCCTGATTTACCTGGACCACATCAGCGCCATCCTGTTTGACCGGCAGGACGACGCAAAGCAGTTGGTAAAGTTTTGAAAACCTGCCCCCAATAGACCCGGCCGCGCCGCTGTTCTGTGAGAGAACGGCGGCGCGGCTGTTTGTTTTTGAAGGGTTATTCCCCCCGCGGGGCGGCCGGCACGCTTTCGGGGATGCGCAGCATACGGTAACCCACGCCCACGTGGGTCTGGATGTATTTGGGCTGGGCGGGCGCAGGCTCGATCTTTTTGCGCAGGGTGGCCATGAACACCCGCAGGGAGGGGGTGTCGCCCGGAAGGGCGCTGCCCCACACCTGGCGCAGGATGTAATTGTGGGTGAGCACCTTGCCCACGTTTTTGGCCAGCAGGCACAGCAATTTATATTCGATGGGGGTCAGGTGGATCTCGCTGCCAGCCAGGTAGGTACAGCCGGCGGCATAATCAATTGTGAGTTCGCCGTTGGTGAAAACGGCCTCCGGGCTGCCCGCGGGACCGGCGTCCTGCCGGGCCCGCCGAAGGGCCACCCGCAGCCGGGCCAGGAGCTCATCCACGCTGAAGGGCTTGGTGAGATAATCGTCGGCGCCCGCGTCCAGCGCGTCGATCTTGTCGCGGTCCTCGCTGCGGGCGCTGACGACGATGATGGGCAGGGCCGACCAGCCGCGCACCTTTTCGATGATGGAGACGCCGTCCATATCCGGCAGGCCAAGATCCAGCAGCATGACGTCCGGCTGGAACGAAACCGCTTCGAGCAGGGCTTCGCTGCCCTTTGCCGCCGTGTGATACTGATAGTCCTGGGTTTCGAGGGTGGTGGTGATAAGGTTGCGGATGGCGCGGTCGTCTTCGACCACAAGAATTTTTGCTTTATTCATAGTGTTCCACGTCCTCTGCCTGTAAAGTGAAGAAGAAAACCGAGCCGTGCGGCTGGTTGGGGCGAACCCCGATGGATCCGCCGTGGGCCTCCACGATGGAGCGGCACAGCGCAAGGCCGAGGCCGAGCCCGCGGCGGGCGTCGCCGCCGGCGCTGCCCGCCGTAAAAAACATGTCGAACAGCTTTGCCCGCGCCTGTTCGGGGATGCCGGGGCCTGTGTCGGCGATCTCCACCCGCACCATGCCGCCCTCCCTCCGGGCGCTGATGGCGATGCTGGCGCCGGGGGGAGTGTACTTGACGGCGTTGTTTACGATGTTGATAAAAACCTGGGTGATGAGCCGCGAATCCATCTTTGCCATGAGCAGATCACCCTCCACCTGCACCGAGAGCGGATGCTCGGAACAACGGCGGTTCAGGTGCTGCAGCGCCTCGCCGATCACCTCCTCCAAGAGCTCGGGCTGCAGGCGCAGGTCCAGCGCCCCGTTTTCCAGCCGGGTGATGGAGAGCAGGTTTTCCACAAGCTGGATGAGCCAGAGCGAGTCGTCGGAAATATCCATATAAAGGCGCCGCTTTTGGGTTTCGTCCAGCACGCTGGAATTTTGAAGGAGCACCCCCGCGTTGCCCGAAATGCTGGTGAGGGGGGTGCGAAGGTCGTGGGAGATGGTGCGTAGCAGGTTCGAGCGCAGCTGCTCCTGCTGTGCCCTGAGTTCGATCCCGGCTTTTTCACGGCCGATGCGCTCCTTTTCCAGCGCCAGTGCGCACTCGTTCAGCAGAGCTTCCATGAGGTTGCGGTCGAAGGCGTCCGGAGAATGGCCGGGCGGCACCGCCACCCCCGCCACCGCGCGGGGGGGCGCCCCCGCACCCACCGCCATGTACAGGCACCCGGCGCCGGGGCAGACGTTCGTGAAGGCGCCCGCCTGCCCGCCGTGTTCCAGCACGGCGGCCGCGGCGCGCTGGTCGGCCGGGGAGGCGAAGCGCGGCCGGCCATCGGCGCCGAAGGGGCAGAACAGGGGCTCCTGCAATGCGCCGCCCGCAACGGGGTAGAGCAGCACGCTGGCCCGCAGCAGCTTGGAGAGATGCTCTGCGGCCACACAGAGGATCTGCGCTTCGCCTTCGGCACGCTGCAGCGCCTGGCTGGTTTTGAGCAGCAGCTCGCTGCGGTACGCCTTGCGGGTGGCCTGCCGGGCCTGCGCCTTGACCCGCATGGTGAGGGTGCTGGTGATGCAGGCGGCAATGAACATGACCAGAAAGGTGACGGAATAGCGGCTCACATCGTTGAATTTGAAGGTGAAGCGGGGGACCGTGAACAGATAGTTGAACACCAGAACACTTGCCACCGAGGCCAGAATGCCGTACAGGCGGCCGTTGGTGGCAAGCGCCGTGCACAGCACTGCCAGCAGATACATGGTGACGATGTTCGCCTCGGTGATGCCCGCGTGGTAGAAAAGCAGCCCGATCAGCGAGGCCGCCAACAGGATGCCGACGGTCTTTGCAAGATCCCGACAGGAAAGGGGGAGAACCTCTCTCAGACGCCCGTTCCCCGGCATCGGGCCGGGCCGCTGCCACCAATTGCCCATGTTTCCCTCCTGTGTCTGCCATGTCCGCGCCGCAGCGCTGCCCGGCAAGTTTCCTTATTATTATAAACGCATTCGGCGCAAATGTCAGCAGGGGAGGATTTGCATGGCATAAAGAATTGCCGTGAGGTGTTAAGACAGCGTTAAGAAAAGGAGCCGGGTTTTTGGCCGCAACAGAAATTCCCGGGGCGGACCTTGACACATGGAAGCTGCCCCCGGGACCGCGCGGCCCTGAAACGGCAAAGCCAAAAAAGAGCGCCTTTTGAAAAAATGCAGTCGTCCGGCGGCCCCGGCCTGCCGGACGAGGGGTCATTGCAGGATGCCGTCCAGCGCAAGGTTGACTTCCAGAACATTTACGGTAGGCTCGCCGAACAGGCCCAAAAAGCGGCCTTGGGTGTAACGTTCCACCACGGCCCGCACCTCGCTTTCCGGGATGCCGCGGTGGGCGGCAACGCGGCCCACCTGGTACTCGGCCGCGGCCGGTGAAATGTGGGGGTCGAGCCCCGAGCCGGAGCTGGTGACCAGATCCACCGGGATGGGCTGGCCCGATTTGTCCGGGTGGGCGGCCTGGATTTTGGCCACGCGCGCGGCCACGAGCTGCTCCAGTTCTTCGCCCGCAGGGGTCTTGTTGGAGGGGCCGGAGTAGAGCAGGGGGACGCCCTCGTTGCTGTAAAAGGCGGAGGTGTTCAGGTTCATAATGCGCCCCCACATGTATTCATCGCCGGTGAACTGCTGTGCCAGCAGGGTGCTGCCGTATTTTTTGCCGCCTACCTCGATGATGCTGCCGTTCGCTTTTTGGGGGAAGGCGAGTTGGGCGATGCCGGTGATGAGCAGCGGGTAGACCAGGCCGCACAGCAGGGTGAGGACCACACAGAGCAGCAGCGCCCGCAGGGTATATTTTTTAAAGGTCTTCATGGTTCGGAATTCTCCTTTCGCCTTATACCAGGCCGAAGCCCACAAGGAACATGTCGATGAGTTTGATGGCCGCGAAGGGCGCCGCGATGCCGCCCAAGCCATAGATGAGCAGGTTGCGTGAGAGCAGCTTGCCGGCCGGGACCTCGCGGTATTTGACGCCCCGCAGCGCAAGGGGGATGAGGGCCACGATGATGAGCGCGTTGTAGATGATGGCGGACAGGATGGCGCTCTCGGCGCTGGCCAGATGCATGATGTTGAGCGCCGCAAGGCCCGGATACAGCCCCATGAACAGCGCGGGAAGAATGGCGAAATACTTTGCCACGTCGTTCGCAATGCTGAAGGTGGTGAGCGAGCCTCGGGTCATGAGCAGCTGCTTGCCGATGCGCACGATGTCGATCAGTTTGGTGGGCGAGGAGTCCAGGTCCACCATGTTGCCCGCCTCCTTGGCGGCCTGGGTGCCGGTGTTCATGGCAACGGCCACGTCGGCCTGGGCCAGGGCGGGAGCGTCGTTGGTGCCGTCGCCGGTCATGGCCACCAGGTGGCCCTTGGCCTGCAGCTGGCGGATCATATGCAGCTTGCCCTCGGGGGTCGCCTCGGCCAAAAAGTCGTCCACGCCCGCCTCCGCAGCAATGGCGCTGGCGGTGAGGGGGTTGTCGCCGGTGATCATCACGGTCCGGATGCCCATTTTGCGCAGGTCCGCAAATTTTTCCTTCACGCCCTGCTTGACGATGTCTTTCAGGTGGATGACGCCCAGCACGCGGCCGTTTTTG
>ERZ857882.704-NODE-704-length-42087-cov-3.866173_pt1 | contig 42087 bp, 26 predicted proteins | sample MGYA00519697_ERZ857882 | MGnify/ENA primary metagenome ERZ857882 (study PRJEB31778, sample SAMEA3449373) | human gut metagenome | biome: human gut; feature: human-associated habitat; material: faeces | place: United Kingdom | collected 2010/2012 ...
GCTCATATAGACATTGCCCAACGCATAATTGACCTGATCGAGCAGGTCCTTGTTCTTATCGCTTTTCGCCATCCGTTGCAACATCTTGATCACTTTCTGATAATTGCCGCCAGTAAATACTTCGGTCTGGCGGATACGGGCGGCAAACTCCAGTTCATAAGGAGGATTAGCTTTGATCACCTGTCCGAACATCTGGTAGGCAAGCCCGTTCTGATCCTGTTCGGCATAAATCTGTCCCAACAAATACTTCATCCGGGTACGCTGGCGCCGGTTCTTCTCTGCCTTGATCGCCGTCTTGAAATAAGGGACCGCTTCTTCATATTGCTTATTCTTCACCAGGTAGTCGGCATATACCGCCGCATACTGGTTCAGGTTCTTGCGAGGGATACCGTTCGTATTCAGTTTTCCTAAGATATCTTCCGCTTCATAGAACCATTCCATCTCGGAATAGCAGCGGGCCTGCCAAAGACGAGCTTCGGCCACCACTTCTTCATCATGGGCATAATGACGGGCTATGTAAGAGAAAGTGGCAGATGCCTGCAAGAAATCAGCATTATAGAACTGCGCCTGCCCCATCATCAACCAGCACTTTTTGAGGAACGGATTGTATTCTTCCTGTTCCTGCCAGGCACGTTGTTTGGGATCATTGCGCCATCCCGGTTTCTTAGGCGGCTTTGCTTTGATGGAGTGGAGCTTGATCGCTTTATTGCTTTTCTCGATCGCCCGGTCGAAAGGACCTCCGGTTTCGGGCTTGTCTTTCGGTTGCGCACTGATCGGGTACATCAGTATCATGTCGGAATAGCTTTCCTTATAGCTGTTCTGCATGGAAAGCAACGCTTCGTCAAACGATGTTTTTCCGTTGAAATAGATATTATAGCGGGAATTAAAAGCGTGATAGAAGCGGCTTGCCTTGGTATTCTTTTTCGTACTGCAAGACCAAAACAAAGAGACAATCAATAATGCGATTATATAGTAGAAACCTTTCTTCATTTCCCCTTTTAACGCTTTAAAACCGCTTTTATTGCTTTCACTATCAAAAAGAAAAGGACTAGGACAAGAATAATAAACGCCCCGGAAGGCACATTCAGAAGATAAGAAAGGACGAGCCCGAACACACATCCCAAGAAACCGATGGCAATGCTTCCGAAAATGATCTTCTTGAAGTCTGACGTAAAAAGGTTTACAGTGATCTGAGGCAACGTCAGCAAACTCATCAGAAGCATGATCCCGACCAGACGGATCGAAAGGACGATCGTCATGGCGATGCAGCACATCATTACATATTCTATGCACTTGACGGGCACTCCTTGCGTCAGTGCAAAATCCCTATCGAAGGCCACATAAACGATCTCCCGCAGGAAAAGCGAGAAAAGGATAACCAGCAACAACGCCAAAGCGGCTATCCAGATAATATCTCCCGTCGAAACAGTCAGAATATTTCCAAAAAGGTAGGCGGATAGATTCGGTGCATATCCGGGTGTCAGGAAAATAAAGATAACGCCCAATGCCATTCCTAACGACCATATCCCGGCAATAGCAGAGTCTTCACGCACATTCTGTGTCTTGCTCGCCCACTCCACCCCGAATGCGGAGAGCACGGAAAACAACATTGCCATCAAGATCGGATTCATCCCGAGATAGAACCCCAACCCCAATCCACCGAAAGAAGCATGAGTGATACCTCCGCTGATAAAGACAAGCCGCCGTGACACGATATATGTCCCGACGATACCACAAGCGATCGCAGTCAGCAGGCTGCCCAAAAGGGCATGCTGGAAAAAACCATATTGAAGTAAATCCATTTTCTATTCTCCTATATCCTTTTTTATGGTTTCCCGGCAGGAAACTTCTGTTTCATTATAGGGGAACTCCTGTTCCATGCCTATGAAACTGTTGTTCCATGCAAGGGGAACTTTTGTTTCATGGTTATGAAACTTAATGTATGCGCCGCTCCCCGACAATCAGGAACGCTTCGTCCTTCAGCTCATCCGGTAAATTAATAGCACGAAGTTGCAGACTACGCAACCAGCCAGCCACTTCGATCTCCTGCAACGTATAAAGCACATCACGGAACTCGTTCACGGCATCTTCATCGTATGCATCGGCCTCGACTCCCCGTAAACGGTCCAGTTCTTCATCGTCATAATACTCGATTTTTTTGCTGACTGCCGCCAACAGACTGTCGCGTTCACAGGTTTCATGCTGTCCGCAACATTCGTCAGTGACAAGTTCCTGTGCCTCGGGAATTTCAGAAATCTCCCCACGTTCCAGCATCTTCTGCAATTTCCGGTTCCGAAAATAACCGGCAATGGCAGCAACAACACCCAATACGATAATACCTATAACAATATACCACATAATAATTGACAATTAACAATGAGCAATTGACAATGGACTTCCAGACACCGACAACTAATTGTCAATTGCCTATTGTTCATTGTCAATTATAATAAAGCCTGCGGTTCTCAAGTCTCTCCAATAGTGCGGATAACTTTTGCTGACCACCTGCGGGTCAGCTATCTCGATCCCTTCCGGCAACACGAGGGCGGCAGGTGCAAATGCCATTGCCATACGGTGATCTTCGTAGGTCGCGATCACAGGATGCGCTTGCGCTTCACAACGTTCGCCGTTCCATTCCAAAATACTGTTGTTGCTGTCTGTCAGGAGATATCCTAATTTGCGAAGCTCCGTCTTAAGCGCTTCGATGCGGTCGGTTTCTTTTATCTTCAGCGATTGCAATCCGGTGAAGCGGAAAGGGATATTTAGTAACACGCAGGTGACGACAAATGTTTGCGCCAAATCGGGTTCGTTGACAAAATTATAGATCAGTTTTTTTACCGCATTACCGTTATATTTCAGCACGACGCCCCGGTCTGTAAAGGCCGTACCAACACCCAGTTGAGCAAATAGTTTTGCTCCGGCGGCATCTCCTTGCAGGCTGTTCTTAAAAAGACCCAGCAGTTCTATTTCGGCATTTTTCGACAAAGCCATGATTGCATACCAGTAAGAAGCGGCACTCCAATCCGACTCCACGGTAAAACGGATCGGTTTATATTCCTGGGGAAGAATCTTGATGGTTTGTCCGTTCCAGATAGCTTTCACCCCGAACTGCTCCATCAATTGTAACGTCAGATTGATATAAGGGCGGGAGATGATATTTCCTTCCAGATGTAATGTCAATCCCTTTTCCATCAAAGGAGCGATCATTAACAAGGCTGAAATATATTGTGAACTGACACCTCCTGCCAGAGAGATCTCGCCTCCCTGCAACGCACTTCCAAAGATACGCAAAGGAGGATAACCTTCCTTCTCGATATATTCGATGCGGGCACCTAACGAGTTCAATGCATCGACCAGCAGTTTGATCGGGCGATTCTTCATCCGCTCCGTTCCGGTGATCGTCCATTCACCCACTATTTTAGAAAGGAAAGCAGTAAGGAAACGCATAGCCGTCCCGGCAGCCTTAATATCGAAATCACGACTATCGGAGTTCAGCGCCTTAACCATCACTTCCGTATCATCGCAGTCGGAAAGGTTCTGTATATCATACGGACTATAACTTAGTGCATTCAATATCAAAGCACGGTTACTAATGCTCTTGGAAGCAGGAAGTTGCACAGAAGCCCGAAGTCTTTCTTCCGGGGCCTTTATCAGATATTTCATTGCTTTTGTCTGTTCGTTTTAAACTGATGACAAAAGTACGGAAATTTCCGGATAGTTAGGTCTTCTTTTTACGAATACGACTTATCAATGTAGAGGGATCGCGGCGAACATCCCAAAGAGAAACGATATAAAGTACAGATTTCTTCTCATCCACATAATACACGAGTTTAAATAGTTTATGAACTAACAAAGTTCGACGAATGTTTTCGCACAATATTTTGTAGCTTTAGTTAGTTCTGCCATGGCAGTTTTCTTCCATTCGCATGTCATAAGGAAGCGAGCATTTGTCGTACATCCTTCATCACATCTTGATGCGAAACCGTTTCTAATATATCAGCATCAAGATCTGCCTCAAATGCCGTAATATTCTGCTTTACCTCTTCCAATGAAGAAGGGACACCAGGAATAGATTCCGTGTTCTTAGCTTGAGCCGCTTTAACCGCCCGATTGAAAGATTGTTTCATCTTATCAAGAACTTCAACACTATCTGTTTCCATAATCTTTCGGATAAGTTCCATTCGACGGGCATCCAGTTCCATAGCTGTCATAATACATTCCTTTCTTTAATTATATCTGATGACAAAAGTACGGAAATTTCCGGATAGTTAGGTGGTATTTTCATGAATAGGATTATTCGTTTATTATGCATTTAACTTCAATCAAAAAAGAAAGTGTTGCAAACCCTTCTCCCATCCCGACAGACAAGACAGTTACTTTGCAACACTTTCATCATACATTCAGAGAAAGATCACTCGATCTCCGGACGGTCTCCGCCACCACCTTCTTCAGGAGTTGTCTCGGGTGCGCCGTTCAATTCCATCCAAAAGATGTTGTTGCTGATAAGCGAACGGTTCATCGTCTTACTACCGCTGTTTTTCGTAGCTTCAGGAATGAAACGGACACGAACGCCAGCTATTTGCGAAACACTCACCTTGTCTGCCGATTCGACCCCGTTACCTCCCGCAGTAAGGGTGTAATAGAAAGTACCCAGCCCGTCAAGCTTTACGGTACGTCCCTGTGACATGTAATCAGCCAGCACGCCTGCCAGTTCCATGAGAACAGCATAGGTGTCGGCACGGCTCACAGTCGATTATCTGTGCCAAACGGTCAGATACCTCTTTTGTTGTCACGGGTTTACCGACAGTAACAGACTTCGGATACCACTTTCCATTAATCTTCTGTTGAATTTTTTTGAAAAAAGCCATACAGTTCAGATTTAAGTTATTTCTGATGCCTCTCAAAAAGGGAGAATGACAGGTGACGGACCTGACATGGTCTAGTGACGGACCTGATGCCCTCAGGTGACGGACCTGGCATAGCTCGATGCCGGACACTTGTTATTTCCCTCCGAAAAGTATCAAAATAATTCCATATGTCGGAGTTCCCACGCCATCTCCGGCTCAGCGTGTCGTGTTAGGATGAAGGATGACCTTTCCTCTTAATTCTAACGACGAATATGAATCGTCATTTCACAGAGTTCTGTACAAGTTTACCTTTGATTCCAAAGTCATCTATGACTAACATACCATTTCCCTGTTTAACAATGACAATATAAAAATCTGTACAGTCCGGTGTTGTAAAACAAACATTACACTTCCCAGTCCGATTCAAGTCATAAGAGAATATTTGTTCTCCTGTTAATAATGATTTACCAACCACTTTATAAACATTCCTATTATCAACTTTATAATTAAACTCAATTTCATAATTTTGTTTCGGAGCAAAACAAATCATTGCAGGAGACGTACGATACACTTCTCCGTTTTTTTCACGCCACGTAATTAGTGACCACTCTCCATGAATCGTATTATCCGTATAAACATCATGTCTCTGTGACAAATGCGTTGTAAAAGCACCTGGTTGACAAGGAATAAAAGGTCCCCATCCTTCATCAACATGTTCGAAGTCTTCAAAATAGTTAAATCCAGCCTTTTCAGCATGTAAGCACTCAACCAAACGGACATCATCAAACCAAACAGCGACTGTATCGTTAGCTGCCATTCCCCCCTTCAAAGACAAAATAATATCATTTCTATTCGCCGGTAAACGGAATGGAACCTTCAATCGTTGCCAGGTTGTCCTAAATCGATCCGTATTATCCGTATAATTTTTAACTTTACTTTCTGAAATAGGAACTTGTTCATTTAGCTCTTTGCCGCTCTGTACCACCAGTATAGCATTTTTTTCACCAATAACATTCACCCAAACAGAAGCAATATACTCTTTTCCTGGTGTAAGTCCGTTTATTATCTGGCTTACACCAGCAGGTTCTTTCCCTTTTATTTCAAGATAGGCCTGCCCATAATCCGTTTCTTTAACTGCAAGTAACGCACTATCTCCCTGCACTTTCCAATTTTCAAAAGACCGGCTGTCAAAACCTGTATCTTTCACTAGACCACCTTCACTCCAAAGCATTTCAGGCAACTGTTTCATTTCCTGTTTATAAAGAACGTACCCTTTGTCTGGTTGAGCCTCTATTTCAACGAGTCCTCCACGAACAGTCAGCGGTTCTATAAATCTACGCCCCTTACCACCCAACTCATACAAGTAAACAGTACTTTGCTCCTTCCATGAAAATGGTAATTGCCAGATTGTTTTTCCACCACGCACATTATAATGATAAATCTTTTCTTCCGTAACAGGGTTCCAGGGGATAAATACACAATCTCCCGACATAATTGTCAGTTCTCCTCTTTTGATAACAGTACCTGTCTTTTTATCACCGACAGCGACCAGGTTGCCTTCCAAGACTGCCCGAGCCGTATCCAGTTGTAGTACCGGATAATGCATCAGATAACGATAGGGTAATTGTTTGATAAAAAAATTACGAATTACGCCATTAAAGTCTCGTCCTTTCTGCCACCCCATAAAACCGATTTCCGCCCCCCGGCTGTATCCGCCAAGTAAAGCGGGGTGAGATGCATATCCGTCCCGGTACTGGTGATGGATGAAACGGTGTATTAGGCTTTTCGAGCTTGGGTTATAATGAATCCAGATTGCTTCTCTATCGAATACGTCAGGGTCTTCCGTCCAGATAGCCCAACCGTTTCGTCTGAATAAACGGGCTGTTTCGTGTGCCAACCAACGATGTTCACGATACGTATCGATATATATAAATGACAGGTCCGGTACATCCTTTTTCAATTGGTTCAAGCGTTGTTCAAATGTCCCAGCAAGCACATCTACTTCTTTATTGATAAAATAAGACTGGTCCAACCAGCTCCAGGCAGGCATATCCGTTACAATACGATCGTTGAATGCCTTTGCTTCAGGATATGATTCGCTGTGGTTGATATGGACACCGATATGTGCATTATATTTCCGGGCCTCTTTTGCCATGAATGCCAATTCTTTTTTTCCTCCGGCCCGTTCATTATAATTGCCGGCATAATCGGGATGAGCACTGTCGTGTCCTTCGCTCTGATATCCTTTCAGTTCGAGCATTTGTCCAAACCCATCGGTTGCCAGATAGAACTTTTTAATGTTATCCAGTTGACGCAGGAACGGATATTGGGCACAACTGGCAAAATTCATTGTAATGGTGGCATACGAGTTCTGAAGCATATCGACACCGAATGGTTTAGGATATATCTCCTGAAGTGCGATTGCACCATCTTGCCAGTCGACTTTGTTATCCTGATTGCGGTCGTCGGCCAGTATCACTTTGATGTAAGGTAGGGGCAGTATTTTTCCGTCATGTCCGCGATAAATCCATTCGTTTCCCCAGATCCCTGTGACGATCGAATCGGATACCTGCACGGATTGGTACAGGAACTGGCGGTTGTTATAGATAGAATTACTTTCAAGCGTAGCTGCCAGCTTGTCGGTGTTCAATAATAATATGGTGCCGTATTGCGAGGTACTGTCGGCTGCCTTGTCTCTTAATGGATAGAAGGTATCAGAGCGGACATTGTTGGCAATGGACAGGCAACCGTTCGGAGCTGTATTAGATATAGACACCAAATTATGATCCGGAAAAGCCAGCGTTTTGACCTTGAAATCGCCCTTTTCCTTTATATCCGTAACGGATAATTGCAGGATATTCTCCTTCACTTCGCAGCAGACTTGAAGATCGACGGAAATTTCTTTAATCTTCAAGGTATAAAGTATACGGTTCGCCTCTGCTTTTCCCGACACTACCGGCCGGTAAATATCTCCATTAATCCTGATTGTTTTTACGCTGAAAGGCTGTCCGTCCAACAACGAACGATCTTTTTTCCAGACATAGGCCTGCACCGAAGGGAAATCTTTATTAAGCAAGACATCCATACAAGGGGAAGATAGCGTATAATGACTTTTCTTCTTTGCCGGAGTGTACACTGTTTCCTCCAGAGAGCGGCAGACAACATTCGATATCTGAACATTGCCTTTACCATGTACCCGGAAACCGATCTGTCCGGCAGACAAAGAGAGTTCCGGTATGTGTTTATGTACAATTTGTTCGCCATCCACATAGACGGTCAGCGTTCGGCCTATACAATTCACTTTGATATGCCGCCGGTGGTGTGCGTATAATTTAGAGATATCATGGGTGATCTCTTTCTTTCCTTTCGGTGTTCCTATATACCAACGGGCAAATCCCAAATTGTCTGTTGCTTTGTCGCATCCAACATACGCCCAATCGTTTTCATTTACATAACGGAACAGCAATCCGACTTGCGCATTAGAGTTCTGAGGAATCAGATCAAATTCTACCGTGCTGTTGACAGCCGTATAATCCTTTATCAACACCACACTATCCGTTTTTGCATTTAACCGGTAGACATTTGAAGATGTTCCCACATCCCTGACAGGAGATGAAGAGGCTAAAGAAACTACGGAGATGAAACATACAACCCCGATCATAATAATTCGATTCATTGATAACAAATTTTATTTAATTAAACACAATACTTATCTATTCTTGAAACCGGACATCAAGTGAAACTCCGAATGAACAGGAGAACCGGCATAATGGCCTGTTTTTACTTTCATACGGATAAGGTAACTGCCATTTGACAACTTAGTTACATTTTTACCCTGCAAAGGCATGGATGTTTCTATCAGAATCTCCTGAAGCCCGTTATCCATTAAGCCATCTGTAACGGATACAGATACTTTATTGTTATCCATAAACTCAACCAGCAGTGCACAGGGAACCGATACTTTGAAATATCCCCTGGAGCTTTCGGCCTTTGCACCTTCTTTATAAAAGACTGCACCTACCTTATTTGCATTATAGCTTTCTGCAGCCTGAACCTGCCGGGTATTAGACAATACACGCGGCATTTGCCTGGAAGAGGCCTCATTGCACGCCACGGTATATGCGTAAGATGCATCTTTCGGCTTTTTCCCATGATTAATATACATGTGTAATATATTTTCCTCTGTTTCCGGGAGTTTGTTGGCAACACTCATCGATTGCCAATGGGTCTGCTTCTTTTCATGCTTCAGGATGATTTCTCCTTTGGTATGTTTTTTTAGTACTTTATAATAGAACCCGTTATTCCGTACAGCATTGCCTTCTTTGAAATCGGGTGCCAGCTCTGTTTGGTCGATTGTCGTAACTATGTCACCTTCTTGTTCAGGCATTTTATTCTCTATGCCACATCCCATTGCAAGGAAAAGGTCGTCGAACATAAAATAGCTTTTATAAGCTTTGATTCCAAATGCCGACGGGTTAGGATCGCGGTAAGGCGAGATCGAATCGTGCGGCCAACCTACATCTCTCTTCTCGAAAATAAAGCCTCCGGCGAAAGAACTTCCTCCATTGGTTGCTCCGGCGGCAAACGGATGTTTGCTATTGTAGCCATTCCAGTTTTCTATCGGCACCAGGGGCTGGGGCGACAGGCGGGATGTCGTTCCTGCCCAGGCACGCAAATTGAAAGCACCCATTACTCGCCGATGTTCATAGCCGTCTCTGGAAAAAAGGGTGGTTCCGTCGCAGGTAAAGATATTGAATGCTGCGGCCATTGTATTGGCACTTTCGAGGCCACTTACACGGTTGGATGCCATATTTATTAGAAGATAATATTGGTCTGTCTTCTTTATTATATCATCATTGTTGAAGAAATAGCGGGAGCCGGAATAGTATTTGTTCCATTTCCCGGGCATATCGATCCGGAAGCGCCGGGCATTGTCGAGAAAGAGGGAAAACTCTTCTTTCACTTCGGGCGTTAAGAGGTCGGGATATTGTTTTAACAGCATCTCTATTATCCTGGCAGAAGGAATCAGACGGCGGTAATCGGCAGGCCGACCGTTTTTTTGTGCGGTAGAGGGGTGGACCAGCCGGTTCATATTACCACGGTCCACTACCGGGGGGACATATCCTTTATAATAGTAATAGGATGATCCGCGTAGATAATCTTTCAGTACGTCTATTTGTTCCTGTTTTACTTCGAGTGGCAGCGGGTAGCGGTACTCTTTCATTATTTTGAGGATACGAAGCGATCCCCTTGTCCCGTCAATCGGGTATCCCCATACGAGGCACTGCCTTCCATGTCCCCAGCCAGCCCCGTCGGCGGTGATTCCTTCCTGCCAGAAATCATCCCGAATGGTTGCCTGCGATACGGAGGATAGGGATCTGACTGCGATCTCTCCCACTACGTCTGCCATTTCGGGTGATGATAGTTGGGCTGCCGTTTCCAGCAACGGGCGATAATCCGTGGCATTTCCACCGACCCACCAGACGTGTTTCCTGAAACGCTCCACGTCTATTACATCTTTGTCGGTTTCATCCATGCGTGCGGGTACGGTCCAGCATTGCAGGGAGAGGTCGCCCAGTATTTTATTTCCTTCGATGAACAAGGAGTCCCTGACTTGTCCGTTTTCAATACGGGTCATCAGATTAAATAAGGAATAGTAGGTTTGATAGGATATAGTAGGTATCGCGAAACAAGAGGTATGCCACCTGGAGGCAACGTTCAGCCGATCTGTTTCCAGTTTCCCGTAATGCCGGATCGCTTTAAAGAGGGTCCTCACCTGCGTGTCGGAGATAGACATCTCTTTATTCCCATAGGATTCGGCAATCGTCCTGATACGGGCCAGAGCCTGAATGGTGAGGGATGATATGAAAGGTTGTTTATCTTCTCTAGTTGCATAACAGTTTTGTATGATTGTTTTTTCTTTGGGTATCAGGTCGGTAAATTCTCCTTTTTCATTCAGAAGAGTGGTATACTTTTTCACTGAATCTTCCAATACGCGTGTCTCCTTATTCCGCCTTTCGGCATAGAAGATGCGAATATGGCGTAGGGCTTCCTGCTTGGTTGTGGTTTGTGCTCCTGAAGAGAGACACTTCTCGGAAAGCGGTATAACAAGATTTCTTGCTTCTTTTCCATTAAATCCGGAACCATCCATGGTCGCTGAATGCCTGATTACCTGAGGGTCGTAGGTCGAACAACCGTTCCAATATTGCATTCCTCTGCGTTCCAAAGCTATATCGGAAAAGCGGTAGGGCCCTTCTGGTTTATCAGATACGGCATGAACAAATTCGTCTGCAATCATCCTGCCAGGATGAAATTTGTAAGACATCGGAGCCCGGGTTGCATACATGTGGAACATGCCTTCTGTCTCTACAACAGAGGCTCCCCATATCCAATAGCCTTCCATACTAAAACTTCCTGCTACCGGAGCAGGCAATAGTTTATCTATCGAAAATTTACTTTCCTGGGCTTGTAAAAAAAGGCAAAAGAAAATTAAGCTTATAAGTAATCTGTTTTTCATGCGTAAATAATTTGTGCTTCTTAGTAATAACTCTCCATAAAAGGCTTTGCAATAATCTGTACCGACATATCGTTTAAACGTAGCATCAGGACAGCTAACTTGCAAAGCCTTCATTTTTCATCCGCAAACAGAGATTACTCGATTTCCGGACGATCGCTGCCGCCGCCTCCTTCTTCCGAAGTTTCGTCCACCTTACCAGTCCACTCCATCCAGAAGATATTGTCACTGACAAGTGTGCGATTCATTGACCGGCTACCGCTCTTTTTTGTAGCTTCGGGGATGAAACGAACACGAACGCCGATGATCTGCGTTGCATTCACCTTGTCGGCCGAATCAACTCCGTTGCCATTGGAAATGCAAGTGTAGTAGAAAGTACCCAAGCCGTCTATCTTCACACTGCGTCCCTGTGACATATAATCGGCCAAAACGCCTGCCAGATCCATCAAAACGGCGTATACGTCAGCACGGCTCACAGTTGATATCTGCGACAAACGGTCGGCCACCTCTTTCGTAGCCACAGGTTTGCCCACGGTAACAGCCTGAGGGTGCCACTTGCCTCCCATCTTCTTAAGAACTTTTTTAAAGAATGCCATAACTGAACATTTTAAAAAGTCCTCCCCTACTCTCTGTATCGGCTACGGTTTGTGGGTGATGATGATGACCTATAAGAAGTCATGGGGTGACCTATAAGAAGTCACCACGTCACCTATAAGAAGTCACATTGCCATCCATGGGGCCAATTCGATACATCGAGTAGCGGGATAAATCTGATTACCGGAGTTCCCACACCATCTCCGGCTTAGTGTGTCGTGTTAATATATGAATATAAAGGATGACCTTTCCTTTTGCTTATCGATCATTCAAATGAATATGACTTGTCATTCTTTATTACCACCCCGGATTCTGTACTAAACTGGGGGATTTTTCAATTTCTTCATGGGGAATAGGATATAAATACATTGCTCTTACCCACTGATGATTACGGGTTAGTTTGCGATTGAAAAATGAGTTAGGGTCTGAAGGCGGAAGGTCAGACCTTCCGTCTACATTCATTCCATAAAATACTGTTTGATCAGCCTCGTCTCCTTTATCGCATATCATCCAACGGCGAATATCAAAATATCGTTGACCTTCGGAAAATAATTCAACCTGACGTTCTCTGCGTATTGCATAAGCCTGTGCTTCATAATTACCGATTACACCTGTTTTTTTCCCTGTTTCATCTAATTTCTTATATCCCGGAATACCCGCTCTTTCTCTTACCATATCCAGATATTTGATAACATTAGGATCGGACGGATTTATTTCATTGCAAACTTCAGCATAATAGAGATAAAAATCAGCCAAACGAAGCAATATAGAAGGTCGTGCATACGTTCTTAAATAAGAACCAGCATTATATAATTCCTGATTATTCCGTTTATACAATAAATATCCCGTATAATGTTCACGACCTGCAATGTTATTGGAATTATTACCATTAGTTGCAAAGTCTACATTCCAACCTTCATACGGTTGAATATGCCAACTTTTTCCTTGATAAGTAATAGCATGATAAAATCGAGGTTCACGATCTACATACATATTAAAGATATGCTTATCTATTTGTGGCTTTTGGTATGCACAAGGATTTTCAATATCAGAGAACCCGGTTTCATCGTAGTTTGGATCTTCATGAATCTCTAATCCATCTTTTGTAAAAAAAGCATCAACTGATTGCTGTGAAACACTGATACTATTGAATCCGTCCATAATATCTCTTGGACGACAACGACGATCAAAATGGCTGGAAGTGTTCACGTCCAACATACATGTCTTACTGGTAGCCCAAATAATTTCATTGTTGTATTCCTGAAATACACGATATACCGATTGACTGTAGTTTTCCGTCCCATCTGCATTATACACTCGGAAAAGCTTATATCCCTCTTCTTCAGCAAAACGTAGAAAAGTTTCAATATGTTTTTTGGCTGTATCCCATTTGGAAGCATCATAATCTGGGAATATCCGCTTCCCGTCATTATTTGTTAAATCTAATGCTTCTTTATATCCTCCATTAAACAATTTGCTGGCTGCATATACCCATAGTTTAGCTCGTAATGCCAAAACGACGGCTCGTGTAGGACGAACCATTTCATTCATATTTTCAACTACCTCACCAGAAGAATTGACACTTCTCAATGTGACAGGTAGATAATTTTCATCCAAAATTTGCTGATACAAGCCATCAATATAAGATATCATCTCATCAACAGAAACACGTGGATAATCAAATGAAGAGGTAGAGGGATCCACAATTTCTTCTATGATTGGTACTGGACCGTATAACTCAAATAAGGAGAAATAAGAATAAGCAATAAAAAATTTCATTTCAGACTTCATACGCTTAATCTCATCTTCCGTTAATTTTTCTTGATCAGTAGCAATGCCAATCGGTTTCGCGTTTTGCAAAAAGATATGGGCCTGTCTTATATATTTATAAATAGGGGCAAATCGATGAAAATGCGCATTACTAGCATTAAATCCGTTCATAATCTCTGTTTTCCCGTTTCCAAAATTGATAGCACCTTCTCCACTCAGAAAATACCAAGGATTAGAAAGCCCTGAAGGTTGCCAGAATATTTGGGAATATTCTGAAATGCAATTGAATATACTTGCATGCCAACGTTTAGTGTATTTAACATTGTCAAAAGTCTGCTCAATAGTCAAATTACTGGCTAATTCATCAGAAACATCCAAGAAGTCGCTGCATGCAGAAAATGTAACACATAATCCTATTCCTATCGCAATAATTATATTTTTCATATTCGTATACTTTATATATTGTTAAAAACCAAATTCAACACCAACAGTCCAAGTTCGGTTAAGGGGATATTTGGCTCCTATTCCATTCTGTCCCAATTCCGGATCCCACATTTTAATCTTGTCCCATACTGCCAGATTATTACCTTGAACATAAATGCGTGCATTTTTAATTGCTAGTTTATTTAAGATTTTGTTGTCAAAAACATAACCGAATTCAACATTTTTCAGGCGAATAAAATCTCCACTCCGGTACCACCAGGTATTTCTCAAATTATTGTGAGAAAACTCCGATGTATGTAAACGAGGAAACAGAACATCTTGATTATCCGGATCACGGCTACTCCAATGGCTTAATCCCTCTTTGCGAACAGCTCCTGTCTGCCCCATAGAAAATGGGGTTAGCCTTCCCGTTGCATTTATATTAATGGATGTATTGGCTACGCCTTGGAAAAATATTCCTGCATAAAAACCTTTGTAGTCGACATTTAGTCCAAATCCATATACCCATTCAGGATTCACGGAATGAAAATTATGATCATAGGTAACATCATAGCCGTCGATTTTTCCATCCTTATTTAAATCCACAAGTTTGATATCCCCAGGACTTACTGGTGAACTAGGAACAGGAAGCCCTTCTTTTAGCGTATATGTTTTACTACCATCCAATGAATTTTCCGTGATGATAAAGTCATCATTCGTATATAAGCCATCGGCAATCCATAAAGAAGGAGTACTTAAACTATGTCCGGTATAACGTTGATATTCATAACGAGGGTCAACTTCGTCGTATTCGACTATTCTATTCTTTGCATAAGTAACATTTCCTCGCAGGGAGAAATTCACATTTTGAATATTTTGCTTGATTACAATATTGCCATCAAATCCTTTATTAGTCATTTTACCGAAATTCTGCCATGGATTTTTTCTGAATCCAGGTATAGCACTAACCGTTTTACGTTGCATTAAGATATCATGGCGATCATTTTTGAAGAAATCTATACTTGCATCTATTCTACCCTGAAACAATCCAAAATCAAGACCTACATTTTTCTTTTCTTCTTTTTCCCAAGAAAGAGAGGGCACGGCAAATGTGTCTTCATAAATACCCGTACCAGGATTATTGGTTCCACCGCCATTTGCGCCAGCATTAAATCCCAAAAAATAATCGGAGCCATTTGTAACTAATGTTCCACGATAAGGGAACCTGGAACCGCCAACATTATCATTACCTGTAATACCGTAAGAAACACGAAATTTCAATTTACTGATAAAATCTTCCGTCCCTTTCATGAACTTTTCGTGACTGATATACCAAGCTAAACCGATTGCCGGGAATATTCCATAACGATGACCTTCTGCAAAATTTTCACTACCCGTTAACCCAAAACTACCTTCTGCCATATAACGGTTATCATAACCATAAGAGACACGTGCCACAACACTTTGTTTCTTATAAGGCAATCCGCTTCCTTGAGTTTGTTGTTCTTTTTGCATATAAAGCAGAAGGCCGGACACATCATGAAGTTCATTAAAGATGCGTTTATAGTTTAAAGACGCTTCCAAATAAACGCGTTTTTCACCTCCTTTTGCAGCATCCTGATGGTCTGTAAGATTGGGAGCGCCTTCATTTACCTGTATATATTCTTTTTCTCCGGTATCATTTAATTGCAGCCTGAAAGTTGTTGGAATCTTTGTCCGTTTTGTTGTGGAATAATAATCTGCGTCAAAGCTTCCTGACAGTTTGAGACTTAACCCATTAGTAATAAAATCCAACTTCTGATTCAAAGAGACTTTTGATTGAATATAAGCATTCCATTTTTTTTGATATCCGGATTCATTTAACAAGTTATAGGGATTTCCTTCTGATGAACCATTATAAAAAGAGGGTTCAGAAAATCTTCCATCAGAAAAACGTAAAGGGAAAAGGTGAGGAGCATAAAGAAATATTCTTCCTAAAATGCCATCAGTACTATGCCCAGGATTGCTGGATTCTATATATTGCCCACTCATGTCTACTGTTAAATCGGTTGTTTTTGTAACTGCTATATCTATATTAGAGCGGATGTTATATCGACTCAAACCTATGTTTGCATCATATTTATCAATCGCTTTAGAATCAAATATTCCATTTTCATGATAAAATGCTCCGGAAACAAAATATTTAACGCGCTCAGAACCTCCTCGCAAATTTAAGGTGATTCGTTCATTCTTAGTATTATCCCGTAATAAGCTTAAAAAATCTGTATCTGGATATAAATCCGGATCTATTCCACTACGATATAATTCCAAAATATCATCAGAAAAAGGAGCAACGAAATTAGTAGGGTTTCCCTTACTTTCCCAAGTTGCTTCATTAAATAATGACAAATAATCATACGAACCCAACATTTCGGGCAAACGTGTAGGTTTTGATATACTAAATTCAGCTCTAATATCCAATGTCGGTTTCTGTGCTTTACCACGTTTAGTCGTAATTAAAACAACTCCATTTGCTCCTTCTGCTCCATAAACAGCGGTAGCTGAAGCGTCTTTTAATACAGTAAATGATTCAATTTCATCTACAGTAACATCATTCATATTTCGGGGTACACCATCAACTAGAACCAATGGTGAAGTACCTCCAGCAAAAGAACTGATACCGCGAATCCAAAATTCCGAATTATCATTACCTGGTTCTCCTGAACGTTGAACAGCTAAAATCCCAGCTATTTGTCCGGCCAGATTGTTACTTAGGCTGCGTGTTGGCATAGATAACTCTTTAGAAGAAATCGTGTTGATTGAGGAAACTACACTTTCTTTCTTTTGTTGACCATAACCAATAACCACTACATCTTCTAACCCTACGGATGCTTCCATCATACGGATATTGATGTTTTTCTCACCTTTATAAGTTCTCACCTCCGAATTGTATCCGATATATCGGAACTCAATAACGTCACCTTCGTTGACGTTATTGAGTATATATATACCATCTATATCCGTTGTGACACCACGGGTAGTACCTTTGATGGATACTGTTGCTCCAATAATAGGATTACCGTCGACATCAGTCAACAAACCTCTAACAGTCTTTTTTTGCTGTTGAGTGGCAGGTCGGGTTGCAGCTGCTTTTTCTGATCCGCTCTTTTTAGTTATATAAATCTGTTTATCAACAATATTATAAGTATTGTCTGTTCCTTCAAACAGTTGATCCAATATTTTATCAACTGTTTGTTTCTTCACATTGATTTTAACTTGCTTGTTAGCATCTATCACACCTTCATAATAGAAAATAACAAACTCGCTGTTTCGTTCTATCTCTTTAAATACTTCTTTCAAAGTTTTATTGGAAAGATTCAAGGATATCTGAACTTTCTGAGAATAGACCAACTTCGTTGAAAAATCGACAGTCCAGCCAGGTATTGCTAGCAGACAAGCTACTATGATACATATTAATTTTCTTAATCCTCGTATTTCTACGTCAATTATTCGTTTGTTTTTCATATATTTGTATTGATTTTTAATTTAACTGGAAAGAATCTTCGCACAATTCTTTCTTTTAAAGTTACAGCCGGATAATACGCACTATTATCCGGTTTTGTTTTTCAATGCTTATTTATGTCATATTCATATTCGTTTTAAGGTTTAACATTAACTGATATATATTCACTCTCTATTGTAAAATTGACCGGCATGGTCGACTCAAGCCCTGTCAATATTTTTACCATATCGTCACCCAGATTCAGTGAGCCGGAACAACGTAATGTTCCTACTTCAGAATTATAAGTAATTTTTTTGCCATAATAGTTGGACAACTTATCCAAGACAATGGAGAATTCTTCATTATCAAATGTATAATATCCGTCTTTCCAGGAAATATAGTTTTCTACATTTACTTTCTTTATATCGGTAGCTCCTTTTTCATAGCTCAGCCGGTCGGAAGGTTCCAAAACAGATTCAGCTCGGTTGTCAGTGCGCACATTTACTTTACCTGAGACAAGAACGACCGACACATCCTGACTGGCTTCGTAAGCCGAAACATTGAATTTTGTTCCTAATACGCAAATGTTCATTTTTTTAGATTTAACGGTAAATGAACGTTCCTTATCCTGACTAACTTCAATATATATTTCGCCGTCTACATATATTTCGCGTTTCGTATCTTCAAAAGTAACCGGATAGACAACCCGGGTGTTTGCATTCACCCAAATTCGTGAACCGTCGGACAATTCCAGGAAAGAACGTTTCGCAGCCGGCACGATGAGTTGGTTGTAAACGGGTTCATTTTTTTTACTCACAACAGCGGTATTCTGGGAAGTTTCTACTTTTTGTGTGTTGATGTGTAATTCACCTTGCTTGCTATATTGCAATTGTGGATCTTCTTCTTCAATAGTAACCTTCTTCTTATCGGCTAGAATCAACTGGACTGTTTCTACCGGATGAGCTGGTTTTTGTACTTTCTCGATCGCGGTCAGGTTGTCATGTGTATAAAAACCGGCATAATAATATCCTCCTACTATTAATAATAAGGCTGCCACAGCCGCCACTGAAGAATACCAATATCTGAAATATCGTTTTTTATTATTTGTTTGGCAAATCTGTTTCCAAAGCAAGTCTTTGTCATCAGACGAGAAAGCCTGCTTACGATAAGGAATGGAACGGAGGATGCTAATCGCAATCATAATTTCTTTGGCAAGAACTTCATCTTCATTCTTCAGTTCTTCCCAAAAAGATTGCGATTCGGGCGTAGGACTGGAAAATGAATTTAGAAAGAAGTCATCCTCCAAAAGTTGTTCTGCGGAATAATTTGTATAATCTTTTTCTTGCATTCTAATTGTATTAAAAGGTTTCCCTATAAAGAATACAATCGAGCAGAAAAATTATACTCAACAAAAACATTCTTTTTTGCACAAAAAGAAAAAAAGGATAATTAATGGCAATGACTCTCTTATTCGTTTTAGGGAGCGGTGGATGGAGTTTTGCACTGACTGGTAATTCATCTCCGTAAGAACGGCTATTTCTTCTATGGACAATTCTTCTATATAGCGGTAGTAGATTATTTCCCGTTGCCGATCGGTCAGCAGGCTAAGTGCTTTACGGATAGTTCTTCGCATTTCATCTTGGCTTAAGGCTGTTGTCACCTGATCTTCGGCAGCAGGGTCAAGGTATTCATTATCTTCTAAGTCGATTTTATCAAAAAAGAGTTCCCTCTTTAATAGATTGTACAAACGATTTTTAACGCAAGTAAACAAATAGAATTTGATATTAGCTTCCGCTTTCAAGTGTTGTCTATCATTATACAATTTTACAAAGACATCATGGATTGCATCCTGAACAAGATTTTTGTCGGGGGTGAATTGGATACCATACCGGAACAACGCATCTGCATATTTCCTATATATGATTTCGAAACATATTTCATCTCCATTGATGAAATTTAACCAAATATTGTTGTCAGAGGTGTTGTGATTTTCTAATATCATATCTAAGTTCCCTTCTTAATACCTAAATGGGCTTTCAAATTTAAGAAAACATTTGGATCCATCAATCATCAAACTGAAAAATAAATAAAAGAGGTGTGAGGACTGTTGAAATACCTAACATTGAGGCCTTCGACTGCCCTGATCATTGATATAAACAACAGCTCACACCCTTTTATTTTGAATATTCCTATATGACAAAACATAGGGATATAACAAAAACAAGCATGTGAGCGTTTGCTGTCTACTATCCAATGAGCATGAAAGTGTCATAAAACGCTTCTCGTAATTAATCCAATCATTTTATGGTAACATTTTACCAACGATTGGATTACAAAAGTAGAAAGAAGCCTTTGGTTTCACAAATTATAATATACTTTTTCACCTATTACAATAAAGACGAAAATCAATGTATCTGATTCCAATCAAAAAAAGAAAGTGTTGAAAGCACTTCTTCCGTCCCTACCATCATACATTCAAGGAAAGATCACTCGATCTCCGGATGGTCTCCACAGCTCCTTCTTCAGGAGTTGTCTCAGGTGCGCCTTCAATTCCATCCAAAAGATGTTGTCACTTACAAGCGTACAGTTCATTGACTTACTACCGCTCTTCTTTGTGGCTTCTGATTACCACCCTACGGGGTTGTTACAATACATCAAGGCGGGATAAATCTGATTACCGGAGTTCCTGCGCCATCTCCGACTTAGCGTGTCGTGTTTAAATTCAGTCATTTTGTATTTCGTATTTACTCCTTATTACAGGAGCATCCATAACTGCTTTCCGAAGGTTATAGGGATTAATATTTACTTTTCCTTTTACCAATTCGGGAACATTATAAGAAGTCAGACAATAAATATAAAAGTCTGGGTTCTCCTGAGGCAAAAAAAACGGTTTGGAAGCCTTCCCGGCATCATTGATTTGTGTAAACCAAGGGTACGTATAATATCCGTCATTCCGACGACTGCTAAATACCACCCATCCACCCACAGACGACCAGGAATGAAAACTATCCACATCCTCCGAGTTTATCTCGTCTAGCGTCCTATGTGTCTTATTTTTTAAATCATATAAAGCCAAATCAGATGATTTATGATAATTGGAAAACGAACCGTATTCCACCTCCGTATAAAGCAAAAAACGTCCGCAGGGAGAGACTCTCGGATGTAACATACTTTTATTAATCCGGGAAGCTGACACTAATGTATCCACCGTTTCCCCAAATTCCATTTTATCCGCATCAAAACGAATCGCACAAAGAGATAATTTTAAATCACTCTTATATTCAGGAACCTGAACTGCTTTACCCCCGCAATAAATCAAGGTTCTACCATCGGGCGTAAACACAGGATAGTTATTATGCAATGAATCTGCAAACAGTTCCGGAATTGTATAACTTTTCTTGTCTTTCAAATCATATACTATCACATCCGCCCCCAAGTCAAAGACCTCTATGGGAGTCTTCCCTTCATAAAAAATTTGTCGCGTCTGACTAACAGAAAAAGCAATGCAGTTGCCCGACGGATGCCAAAAAGGATATCCGGCGGCCTGTGACATTTCTCCCGCCTGAGTATTCACTTTCTCTATTTCTCCATGTCGGATAAAATAAGTCCCAGGATTTTTCTGACGTGAATGAAACAGCATCTGATCCGGATCATTCTGACAAAAAGAATGGCAGTTTATACAGCCGGTTTCCGATTTCATATTATCGATTAAAACTTCATCATTAAAGTTTGTCAAATTCCGCTGGTTAATCGACATAGTATTAGTAGTTGTATACCCTGGTTCTATTTTTCGATAAACCAGTACCGGATCAATTGGAGCAATCGACACCTCCCAGTCAAACGGAGCGTATTGATATGTCTTTCCATCCCATTCGGCTTTCAATGTCACCGATATATGACCTCCTTTAGCCTTTTCAAGCCATTGTTTCCACTTCTTTTCCGGGAAAATAATCTTTTCTTCTCCTGTAAGTACCCAACTCTCGTCAGAAAACCGCAACACAGCCTCAACTCGCTCAGGGCGACCAGTCACTTTAAAGTTCAACGGGGCAATATTATAGGGTATGACAATATCGGTATAATCGGGAAACAACTGAGGTTTCTGCGACAGTTCCTCAGTTATATCCTTGGATACAGATTGACACGAAATACATACCCATACCAATAAACAGAAATAACAATACCTATTTATGAACATCGACAGATTCATAATAATAAAAGTAACTGGATTTATAATCATTATTCATTACAAAATAACCGGATATCGTATTTAGCGGACGTTTTCCCTGAGTACAATACTCTTTGAAACGTGCCAATACGCCTTCATCATAGTTTATCTTTAATTTCCGGTCTTCACTGATTTTATTCTCTCGCTCATAGATTAAAATTCCTTCCTGACACAGGATCGGAATTTCCGAGTTCGGAGAAAAATCCAATTTATAGCGGACCATCCTAGCCACCCAATCAACCTTTTTCTCCAGTAATGCCAAATTCCAAGCATATTCCAAGGCCAATGTTTCAAATGGTAATTGGATAGCTAGGTTTGTTATATTTTCTAATGGCCTGTTCATGCCTATTTGGAAACCATATGAAGGAAGCATCTTCCGGAAACGAATGATCCAATCGACCTGTTCCAGATCTGGATCATGTTTCATCCGGTTCAACAAATCGACAGCCCAGCGATTATACATCACCGTTTTTTTCAATATACGCAGAAGTTTTATTGCCAAATCATTTTCCCGATAAATCAAATGGATCATCGCCAAACGTTTAAGATGATAAGGGTTCACCCCCGTATTCAACATCGACATGGCTTCAGTCGAGAACACCTGACTAGCCCGAAAACAACCTAAGTTCCAATAGATATCGCTCAAACGAGTTTTCGAAACATACGATTGCTCACCCGCAGAGACCAATGACTTCGAATAAGGGAATCCATCCCGAAACAAGGCATTGCTCAATTGTCCGGTTTGTGCCAATGCCATATAATAATAATTCAAGGTTCTAGAGTTCAGTTTTTTGACATCACCTATACTACCCAGTAATTTATTCCATTCACTTTGTTGCATTAGGTAAAACAATTTTATCTCAAACTCCCTAATACGGTCGGTATTCACATAACAAGCATATATAACCAGCAGAAGATAACCGGAGGCAACAAAAAAATACCTCCGTCTGCAACGCAATAAAAAGATACAACCGACAAAAGAAATCATATAAATCAGATACCAAGGATACCAATCCAATTCCCATTCAGCAACAAACACTTCTTCCATCGGGAAACAATATTGGAGCAATAAAGTCGTGAACCATGCTGAAAAGGCAAAAAGAGAACAAAGAGAGATCAGGTAAGAATAATTTCTCATCCCTTTAAGATACTCATAAACAAATATATACAAACAAGCTACAAACGCTGCTTCTTTACAAATATACCAAAGAATACAAGCAAGGCAATAACTGAACAAAACACGTATGCGCTTATCGGATAGTCCGATATAAAGACGGCAACAGATAAAAGAAATCAATAAAGTTAGATCTTTCGACAAGGGATAATCGGAGAAACTATGTAGAGACCAAACAAATGTCGTCGAATATAAGAAAGACAAAGGAATACGGTAACGAGATCCGGTAAAAGGCTTTAACAAAAAATTTATCAGAAGCCCCAGGAGAAACGCCATACTTATCAAGACACCGATGCCCCAATACCGAATCACATAAAATTGGATAAGAAAAGAGGCTATATAATCAACAATTCCTTGTATTCGGAAAAGAAAGGGAATAAAAAAATCAGTCGTTGTTAAAAAATAATCGACCTGTCCAGATAAAATAATCTGGAAAGATTGGGTATAAAAGAGATATGTTACCATACCTACGAATAGAAACAGGACAAATAATATGTCCGCAACCTTCCTGTTCATAATGAATTCACTTTAGAAGAAAGGAGGGTATGTTGTACCCCAACACACCTCTCCTTACATTCAACATGTTTATCTACAAGTTATAAAGACTACTCATTCAGGAAAATCCCTTGAATCTTCTTTCGTATTAAAGCTATCCGGTGAATTAGCCGCCGGCTTATATATTGTATAATACGTAAATGAAGATCCGCTTTGGACATTCTGAATGATATCTTCCAAGACCGTAGCCAATACCTCACGAACCTGCTGCTGACCGGTTGCATCGGTATAAGTCAACACACATTTCTCCGCACCATCATTTGCCGCGCCCCAGGTTATCAATATATTACCATCTTCCGTCTTCGAAATGTTTTCAATATGACGGTTAGGTAAGGTATTCCGATAATCTTCACCGCAAGCTCTACCTGTTGCTTCAAACGGAAGTGAACGATTTCCATATTTATCAAAACTGACGATTTGGAACAAGTATTCCCGTTCCGGCAGATTTTCAATCATAAGAGAGAATTCACCAACTTGTCCGCCGACATTGAAATCAATGGAATCCGTATAAGCATTCCAATAAATACGAAGCTTCTCAATACGTTGGGCATTAATAAATAATTCCATCTTAACACGACCGTTACCCGGACCGACAGATGCACTATCCACTTTCGCCGCATAAATAGTTTCGCCTTCTTCCAGAAAACCAATATGTAAAGCGTCCATATCATCACAAGACGTAGAAAATACCCCAACACAAAAAATCAGCAGGGGAATAACATATTTTACTATCATACTTCTATACATTTAATAATTACCTTACTTATCCTCACCAACCTGTCCATAGACCTCTATTTCAGACATATGGAAAAAGTCACCATTAGACCAAGTTTGCAAAGCATGCAAACGGAGATAACGAACCTTAGGTTTACTTGGGTCACAAACGAACTCTTCACCCGCTTCGGCCCATTGCCTGTCTTCATCGGATATCTGCCCTAATGGTAATCCGGAAGGCTTAGTACTCTTACAATCCATCATCAAAGTCCAGACCGAAGGATCATTCAAATTTTCAGCATCTGAGGTTCCCCAGATTTCAAAATGTTCCAAATTTCCATGTTTATAAATCCAGTCACCCAAACGTTGCCATACTTTGATACGGCTGATCTTCCCGGTCACACCTAAATCGAATGTAATCCATTGCGGCCAAACACCTGACCCATTAGCTGTATGAAATCCGTTACCATCACTTTTCGTCCCATCAAACAAGTTTGCGAGAACCCATCCCCAAGCCGAAGGTTGGTCGCCTTCAATAGACATACCTGTGATTTTTGTTCGATCAAATTGTTCCTCAAACAGAGGTGAGATGGTCGTTTCCAAAGCTTCACTTACATTTCCCCAACGATCCTGTATATAAATCTTAAAATCTTTCGGATCAGTATCCATTCCACGAGTCGCGGCACTACCTTCTACCACCGTACTATAGTAAGCATCGATCCGGTTGAACTCATTGTTATTATCTTTTTGTTCCAAAATAACAGAAATTTCAGATCGCCCGGGATTATCCCAATAGGCATGTACACCACCAAAGTCGGCAATCAACTTTAAAGTACGTCCGATCGTAACAACAGGAGCCTCCAGTGGCTTCACGGTCACTTTTACAGGTGACGATTCATTCAGACTACGATCTATTGCTACCAGTTCCACGATACGTTCATCTTCCGTGCCGAAACCCTCGATCTTAAGAGTATCCACAAATAAGGAAGCTTTCACTTCACTTGAAACACCTGATTTCAATTCATAATTAGCTTTTACACAAAGCAGATCTTCATCGTCCGGCAAAGTATATTTCAAAATAGCACCACCCGGAATATTAGTAACTTCTACATTGCTGACAGGTTGCGGAGCGACAGAATCTGTTTTAACAAACGTACGTTCCTCTTCCGAACATGCAATCAGAAGCAAAACGGAAAGTATATATAATAAATTCTTTTTCATTGTCCCATTTATTATGATTACTAATTACCAACTTACCAATCAAAATTCTGAACCAGATTCGAATTTATCGAAATCTCTTTTTCATTAATCGGCCAGAAATAATCTCTTACTGAAAACTCAACTGGAGTCTGGGCCACTGAAGTCACTGTGTAGAAGAGATCTTGAGTATCTCCCTGAATGACATTCCATCCTTTTGGCTGTTCATTAAGATCCTGAATTCTCTTCCAGCGTCTGAGATCCCAGAAATGTTGTCCCTCAAAAACCAATTCGATTTCACGTTCATGCTGTATAATTTCCCGTAAGCCTTCTTTGGTTGCAACTTTAGAAGGAGAAATGGAATATTTAGTCCAGGAAGCCTGAACTCCTTCCAAACCGGCGCGTTCACGAATCATATCTACATATTTATATACTTCACCGCTCGGACCGCTATATTCATTCAGTGCTTCAGCATACAACAAATACAGATCTGCCATACGCATGATCGGGAATGGATAATACTCTATACTATAATCGTTCGCCGTCATAGCATCTTTAAAACTATGCATTTTCTTAGCTCCGTATCCTGTAACAGAGAATGCCTCGGAAGCAGAAGCTACTCCTGAATATTCTTTCGCACAAAATTCGCAATGTTTTACATTGTCCGGAAACTTATTATAACCGTTACCGAAATAGATACCTCGGTCAAAACCTATATTTGCATAGAATCGGGGTTCACGATTATAATGTAGATTAACAGTCTTCTGTCCCTCCTTTACATAATACTTTTCAGCACCGGAAGAGACTTCCGGACGAATTTCGTAACGTTGGCTATACCAGTTGTTCTGTACCCAGTCTCTATCTTCATTGATAGGTACGCCATGGGATGAATAGAATTTTTCAACCGTATTCAATGTTGGGGCCCACTCGGTACGAACTACTGTTCCCATTTCTGCACCAACACGCAAAACACGGGATTGACATCGTTGAACAAATGAATATTGGTCATTATTAGTACTCCCCCAAATCAGTTCACAATTCCAACGATCACAAATAGCCTGACGTAAAGTGGTTTGCAATTTGAAGGTATCGTTCTGCGTACTCAACAGTGGATCTACACTCGTATAAAGCCGTTTATTCTGTGCATGAGCCATATCAATCGCCTCCAAACAAGCATCTGCTGCTTTTTTCCATTTTTCAGGATCATACGTTTGAGGGAATAATTGTACTCCGCGATTATCGACCAAAGAGGCATAATCCGTATTTCCATTAAACAATGGACTTGCAGCATATGCCAGAACTCTAGCTTTCATTGCTTTAGCCACCAGATTATATACTCGTCCGGCTTCAGTGCCTTCTACCAAATCGTCATTAGAAGGAAGACCCACAGCCGCTTCATCTAGCAAGTTTACTATATAATCAACAACATTGTCTACCGGTTCACGATACACTTTTACCTCTTCCGGAGTAGCCGATACCGGTAGATTGACATCCATAATAGGTATAGGGCCATACATACGGAACAGATAAAAATGATAATAAGCTTTCAGGAATTTTACTTCCGCCACCCAACGGTCACGTTCATACGAAGGTAAATCTGTTACTTTATCCACATTCTCAAGAAATATATTACAGTCACGAATACCATCCCACAAAGCCGGAATGACAAAGGAATCCCCTGATTTAGCTCCGCTCCAGAAGTTCATATAAGGATCATTCACTTTCTGCATGCCACGAGCTATATAACGCCCGGCAGAATTAATATAAGAATGGCACCAAACTTCATCTGTAGCAGCAATCGCCGGGTCCCACGAGAAATCGCCATGCCTCGGGCGATAGCTATAACAAGTATATAAATACTTTTCACATGCTGTACGATTACGGAATGCATAATCAATTGTCGCCATATTATCCGGAACAATATCCAAATAATTACAAGAGATACATTCCAGTAATACGATACAGAACAGTAAGCTTTTTAATAATATATTTTTCATCATCTTATTTACATTTTAGAATGACAACTGAACTCCGGCATTAAATACTCTCTGGATAGGATATCCCAAACCATTTCCACCCATTTCCGGATCCCACAATTTAAATTTTGAGAAAGTCAGCAAGTTGGTTCCGCTTAAATAGAAACGTAAATCACTTATATGGGCTTTATCAATAATATGCTTCGGAATACGATAACCGAATTCCAATGATTTCAATCGCAAAAATCCGCCATTCTGCATAAACCATGTAGATTTCTTATTGTTATTTTCAACTACGGATGTAGACAGACGCGGCCACAATGCTTGTGTATTACGATCAGCTTCCGACCAATGGCTATCGGCATACGCTTGCAACAATGCACTTTGGTTTCCAATAAATGGGGACGTTTTTTCTACATCAATCCAAAACGATTCCCTTGCCAATCCTTGGAAGAAACAAGAAAGGTCAAAATCTTTATATCCCATAGAAAAACCAAAACCGTACACAATTTCAGGACTGGTAGGATAACCGATAGCTGCCTGATCTAATTCCGTTATTTTCCCGTCACCGTTCAAATCCTTATATTTAATATCTCCAGCCATATAATTACCAAACTGAACCGGAGAGTTGCGGATATCTTCTTCATCAATGAATAAGCGTTCAGCAACATAGCCATATTCTTGAGCCAACGAATGACCGATACGTGATTTCCAAGGCGTACTACTATAATCTGGTTCTTCATATACTAAAAACTCACTAGTTGCATACGTGAAATTAGCACGCCCCGTAATCCATAAATCTTTATTAATCGAGTGATTATAATCAAGCGACATATCAATACCATGGCTCTTTGCTTCTCCAACATTTGCTCTCAAACTACTTTGAAGCCCCATCGTCTCCGGTATGGCAGCACGATCCATCAAAATATTCCAACGCTTTTCCGTGAAATAATCTGCCTGGATTTCAATTTTGTCAAATAAGCCTAATTCAATACCATAATTGGCCTTACGTGCAATTTCCCAAGTGATGTCTTCATTCGGATAACGACTAATGGAAATTCCGCTTAACCCACGACCACCTCTATTACCTAACGTACCGAAAGATGAGCCCAGATATGAGTTATTCATATTCACATTAGATAAATAGAAGAAGCGGTCGTCTTCACTACCGATTGCATCATTACCAACTAAACCATAAGTTGCTTTCAATTTTAACTTGGTTACTGTCTTTTTCAAAGCCTCAGGGAAAAAATTTTCATTGGAAATGAACCAACCTAAACCTCCGGAAGGAAAGAAACCAAAACGTTCTTTTTTTGCAAAACGTTCAGAACCGTTATACCCAAAGTTAAATTCAGCGAAATAACGTCCGTCGTAAGCATAAGTATAACGTCCTGCCAAACTGATATTTCGTGAAGGTAATGACTTTTGTAGGTCACTTTCATTTCCATTCTTCGATTCCCTCATCGTGAAAACCAACAAGCCGCCAACATTATGTTTTTCATGGAAAATACGATTCCAGTTCAATGCACTTTCAAAATAAAGAGCAGAATTAACCTTTTTTTCTCCCGGCACATAATTCAAATATTCCGTGCCGCTCTGTTCATTCAATATATTCAGTTTGTAAGTATCTGAAGCCTTGTCGTACATACCTGCTGAATAATAAAAAGGATTATAAGCACGTTTTACTTCAAAGTATGAATAACGACTCGTATTAAACAATCCCCTCAAAGAAAGACCTTCGGTTATGAAATCCAATTTTTGCTCCAATTCAAACTGGGCAAACATATTGGAAGTCGAATATTCTTTATACCCTTTTACCATCTCTGCATACGGATTCATATATTGTGCCTTATCTGCATTACCAAATAAAACATGTTGAGTATATTTATTCGCTTCATCAGGCAAATAATAGGGCGGAAACAACGCCGGATTGGCATTCATCACTTTCTTATACAAATCATCTCCGCCATCCAACGGACCACTATAATCGTCAAAAGTACCCTGCAAACGAACCTTTGCTGTTGTTGTAGGTGTTACTTTAATATTTACGTTGGAACGTAAAATATAACGATTCAAATTGACATTATTATTAAAGTTACTTACACCGTCTACTTTCTGATTTCCTTTATCTGAGTTATAAGTTCCTGTGATATAATAACTGGCAACTTTACCACCACCACTTAAGTTGAAATTCAAGCGACGACTATGAGCCTGTTTTTTAAACATAATATCATACCAATCATTAGCAGGGTAAACATACGGATTTCCTCCGGCAATCGTATTATCAATTTTCTGTTGTGAATACATGGTTGCTCCCAGTGGGTCACGTGTTTTAATGGCCTCATTGTGCAGCTTCATATATGTTACCGCATCTGCCAAATCAACCATACTTGTAGGGGTTGTGATAGACTCTTCATAACGGACATTCAGTCTGGCTTTTCCTTCAACACCTTCTTTCGTTGTAACCAAAATAACGCCATTTGCTCCACGCGAACCATACAGGGCTGTTGCTGCAGCATCTTTCATAATATTAAAACTAGCAATGTCATCTGGCTGGATTTTTGACAAATCTGAAGAAGATATTTCATTATTATCCAACAATACCAATGGATCTTTTTTATAACCGAATGTTGTTACACCGCGAACGAAGAATTCTGCATTGTCTTGTCCAGGTTCTCCACTTCTCTGATAAGCAATCAAGCCGGAAATACGACCAGCCAAAGATGTTGTCAAGTTACTACTGGGAACTTTTAAATCAGTAGGTTTAACGGAAGTAATAGAAGAAATAACCGATTCTTTTTTCTGCTTGGCAAAAGCAACAACAGTAACCTCTTCCAATTCGTCAACTTTAGGTTTCAATGTAACATTCAGTTCTTTTTTACCTATAACAGGAATTGTTTGCGTTTCCATTCCTAAATAAGTAAAGACCAATTTGTCTGATTCTTTTACTTCTATAGAATATGTCCCATCAACATCGGTAGTTACCCCCCTCGGCGTTCCTACAACCTGAATAGCAACTCCAGGCAAAGGTTCACCTAAATCATCTGTCACTACTCCACTGATTTTTTTCTGTTGTTGCATTGGAGCAGGAATAAGAGCCATTCCTGCTTTTTTGACTTTATTATCTGTAATAGTAGATTTTTCATCAGCTCCAGTGGCAAAAGCCGAATCTGCCAAAACAAATAAAAATGTCGTAAAAACGAATATAGGAAGGGATCTTTTAGCTACCATCCCTATTTCAATTCTTTTTTTATTCATAATAATTATTTAGTTTAAGAGTTTTAACCAGTTTTACATTTGGTTTAATCTTACGTGAACCGAATAATTGTGTAAACATTATCCGTTTTTAGCATACTGTCCTTTTCTTTATATCATAGGCATTAAATTTAGGTTTACAAATTCTTTTATATTCATTAATACTATAGCTATATCTCATCCACCTTCAATTCATATTGAGATTAGAGATAAGGTCAAACAAAAGTTAATACAAATATCAAACGACTATTCATAAGTCTAAACCATAAAAATCATCACCTTTGCAATCTATTATCGCATACTTATAAAAAAGTCTCTGAACCATAGTCTTTGTAGAACTATGGTCCAGAGACAATAATTATTCCGAGATAATCAGTAAATTGCGTCAAAAATATGCAGACAAAACTCAACAAACGTTTTGTTAAAGGTTAAAACTTCACCTTTTACCCCTCTATTATTAGTTTAATATCGGATTTTGCAAAAAAAAGAACGGATTTTTTAAACGATTTTATCGGATGTTTTTCTATTTTTGCAAAAAGATACGTAGTTCTACAAAAACTATGATCATTATTTAACTAATCATCAATCCCTGCCTATATATATTGAATCACATTTTATTCTTTAACAGACGGAGGAAACAGTGCTTTCGTTATTTTCCGACGTACAAGCCAAACAGAAAGTACACCCCCAAAAAGCATTGTTTTTTTTTATATTTTCACATCATCAACTTCATTTATTATTAAACTTTTTCACCGCATCAAACATCGCGATAATATTCTCCGGCGGAACATCCGGAAGTATATTGTGCACGGTATTAAAGACAAAACCACCTCCGGACGACATGATCTCCAGACGCTCCAGGACTTGTTCACGAACTTGAGCCGGTGTGCCGTTGTTCAGTGTGCCGACGGTTTCTACACCACCGCCCCAGAAAGTACAATCCTGTCCGAACTCTTTTTTCAGAAATTCGGGAGACATATCTACGGCATTGGTTTGTACCGGGTTGAAAACTTCAATTCCAGCCTCGATCATATGGGGCATCAATGAAGAGATGGAACCGCAGGAATGGATAAAGGTATGCATCTGACTATGAGATTTTACATAATCACATAACTGTTTATGACGGGGTTTGAAAAGGGTTTTATAAGTATCCGGATCCATGAACGGACCGGTTGTCATCCCGAGATCATCCCCGAAGCGGATAATGTCAACTATATCGCCGACCGAAGCACAGACCTTTTCAAGTGTTGCCAGGTGACGTTCCAGCAACTCATCCAATACACGTTCCACCTGATCCGGATCACAAAGCAGGTCCATCAAGAAATTATCCATCCGGCGCAGGAAAGTTCCCCATTCAAAAAGATTGCAACCGCAAACGATCATCAACGCTTTATCCGTTGTCTCCCGCAAATGCAAGGCATTTGTTCTCAACTGTTCCCAAAAACCGTCATCAGCAGCATGATCCCAGGGACTGTGCACATAACGCGACCACAGGACACGTCCCATCTCTTCATCCAGACCGTCGTAACTATCAGGATAGCCATCCACGTAAGGGAAATAGGACTGGTCGAAGAATGTGGCACCTTTCGGCATCATTGCTAACAGGCGTTTACCATCGGTATCATAACAATGCCAGGAACCGTTGGGTTGTTCTACAGGATTAAACCAGGCGGGATACAGGGCTTTATCGCCATTAGCCAGTATTGTCTCCTGCCAGTCGGACGGACTCACATTAAACGTACGGCCGATATCGAGGACATCAATACCGAACTGATCGATAATCGACAGATCCGGCTGTGCCAGTTGCTGTACCACATCGTAAATCTGAACCGGGAGGTCGGTACGCCCCAGATATTTTAATAAATTGGAATAGGCAATTGCCGAAATACCCGAACTGGGAGTTGCTCCCATATCGACCGGAACACGGTCAGGCTCTTTATGAGCTATAGCTGATAAAACACGTTCTCTTGAAGTCATAATTTTCAATTCTCAATTTTCAATTTTCAATCATCCTCACTCTCCGCCACTCATTCCTATAATGAAAGAGGCAGCAACCAATACGACCAGTCCGGCATACATCCATGCTTTTGTCTTTGTATCCGTAGCCTTCCATTCGCCCCGGTACAATCCCCAAAGGGTAGCAAAGACAATGGTCAGCGACATCAATATCCCCCAGGCCGTAAACGAAAACTCTCCCATCCGGCTTTTCCCCATACCGTAAAAGATAAAGTTGACAAACCAAAGAAAACCCGCCAATCCGCAATACAGATAGTTGCTTGAAACAGCGATATCCTTTGTCTTTACAAAGACTTTCAGGTTATTATTCTTTTTCGACAGGAACAAGCACCAAATCGCAGTCGCCCAAAAAGAACCACCGAACAATACGAAAAAGACAGGTAACGTCTGGAATAGCGGATCGATACCCGAAGCGACCAAAGCAGATGAAATCCCCGTACCCTGTTCTATACCCAGGGCTTGCGAAGCACCGGTTATTCCGACAAAGAAAACCAGCACCAGTCCTTTTCCGAAATTAAGTTCCGGGTTCGCTTCCGGTCCGGCACCTTTATCTTTCCGGTAACCGGCATATCCACTCAAAGCAATACCGACTGCGGCAATCAGCAAACCGGCTATCAACATAGTCCCCCCGGATTGTTGCAAGAGAATATTCAAACGCCCGTTGATAGCCGGAGGAATGATCGTTCCCAGTATCATCATCAATCCCAAAGAAAGCGAGAAGCCTAACGAAAGCCCCAGATAACGCAGGGAAAGTCCGAAGGTAAGATTACAAATACCGTAGATGATCCCCAGTAAAAAGATCCATCCCAACGTCTGTGCCGGGACACCGGACAGCACATTCATAAAGCCCGGACAAAAAACATAGCATGCCACCAACGGCACGATCACATAAGCAAACAAACTATATATCAGCCAATAGTTTTCCCACGCCCAGTTACGGGTCTTTCCAAAAGGGATCGAGAAACTTCCCGACGAAAATGCTCCGATAGCTATCAGCCCAATTCCGAATAATAATTCAAATGTCATAACTCTTAATGTTTTTTTCTTCTAATATTCCGATACGCACAAGAGGCACTGTTACAGATATCACAGCCATAAGGTCGCTTTCTGACCTCATCCCCTATTCCTATAATTCCGCTAACCGATTTGATCGGCTGCATCAGACAAGATTCATTGATAGTAATCCCGGTCGGGTGGTCGCCGATATAGGCAAACAGATCGCGCTGCCCTGACAGTGCCCATTCGCAATAGCCCGGACTGTAACGGTTCGTGATCTTCTTTCCCTGTTCTGTCATATCTTCTTCCAAATACTGCTGCACTTTATCCATTGCATTTTCAACGGTCGCCGAGCCGATCGACTCGACAACGAATGCCTCCAGAAAATCACCGTTCTGCTGATAAGCTTGTGACAACCCGGTAAAAATTTTCCCTGCCGTACAAAGAAATAAAGCTATCCGGCCGGATCCTTTCATATAACCGCTAATCTTACGCCCTGTATGCAAATACCCTGCAGAACAAGCGACTATTCCTTCTCTCATATTTACTTCCGGACAATCCAGTACGCGGTATCCGCCGATAATCTCTTTCGAATCTTTCAATTCGTCAAAGGTTTTCTCCACAATCTCCGAGACGAGTGCATAACTCTCTGAATCCGGGATTTGGAGGTACTCCATCAATACCGGTATTTCCGGACGAACCTCTTCAAACGAAAATGTGTATGACCGGAACATCATTTCCCTGTATTAAAATCGGCTATTGCCTGATAGAAGGCTTTGATATTTGCATCCGGGACCAAAGGCGGCATATCACAACCGGAAGAGATAACAAAGTTTTTATACTGCGATGTCTTTGACAACAAATCAGCAGTAATCCGGTACACCTCTTCCGATGTGGCCTGTTTCAGAATGCCGACAGGGTCGATGTTTCCCATCACGATGAGGTCTGACGGGCATTGTTCCAGCGTCTCAACCATATTTACGGCATTTCCGAAATGTAAAGCTGCAGCGCCGGAATCAATCATTGCCTGGGTACATTGTCCTTTATTTCCGCAATTATGTAAGATCACAGCAAAGTTCTCATCCTGTACCGCCTCCACTATCTGCCGGACATAAACGGTCGAATATTCCTGACAGTCTTCATTGGAAAGTAATCCGGCAGCCGGTTCGGCCATGATCACACCTGTTGCGCCGATCGCTTTCAGCTCCCGGCAATAAGCTGTAATATAAGCTGTACATTTATCCAACAGCGTTTTTACCACATCCGGTTCGATATAAATACCGACCATAATCTCAGACATATCATAGAGTCTTCCCGCTAATGAGAAAGGACCGATACAGCCGGACAGGACAGGTTTGTCTTTTATGTTTTCCACTGCCAGGCGGTTCGCTTTCAGATATTCCGGCATCCGGCCTGCAGACAAAGAAGGGACCTGCAGGCTATTCACGGTTTCTTCGTCATACACCAGACGCCCGGTAACACTGGGTACCTCGTGTTCCGGCATACTGATCGCACAACCAAAAGCCTCCGCCTCGACAGTCAAATCCATAATGACGGTACAAGCCGTTGTAGGATAGGTTTCCGTCACCTGTTTGATTGCCTGATAATGAACCTCGCCGTCCGTAACGGCATCGATCACTTTTTTCCCGATCGCTTCAATTCCGGGATGGGTCATGATAGGGATAGCGATCCGCTTGTCGCTATCCTGTAATTGCTCGATAAACTTATTCATACGCTATCAGGCTACGATTGATTCCAACCAGTTGATATTATCCTGCGGATCACGGGCATAAGCATCCGCCCCGATCTTTTGAGCAAATTCCGCATTCAACGGTGCGCCACCGACAACCACTTTAGTTTCGGGATATTTTGCACGTATAGTGGCGATCATCGGTTGCATATTACTCATGGTAGTAGTCAGCAAGGCAGACATACCGCAGACAGCTCCGGGATGTTCGTCCAATGCCTGGATATATTTCTCGGCCGGCACATCCGTCCCCAGGTCGATCACTTCCCAACCGGAGCCTTCCACCATCATGCCTGTCAGGTTCTTGCCGATATCGTGCAAGTCCCCCATAACGGTACCGATAACAAATACACCTTTCCGTTTGATCTCGCCATTCTGAAAAAAAGGTTTCAGGTGCTTCATGGCACTGTTCATCGCTTTAGCCGATAACAACATTTGAGGTACGAATATCTTCCCTTCCGTAAACTTATTGCCAACCCGGTTCATTGCCGGGATCAGGGCGTCATTCAGTACGGATTGAGGAGATAAGCCGTTCTCCAATGCTTCCCGGGTCAATTCGTCAGCACCCGGTTGTCCTTTCATTGCCGGTGGATAGGGCGATGCAAGACTGATCTTGCCGAATTCCACGCATTCGCCAAGTTTAATAATAATGTCGTTCATGTTCAATAATATTTAAAGCCTATTCTATTTATATGCTATTCAGTCTGTATGGAAAACCTCTTCCATAGCAGCCCACCATTCGCCGGGAGCACGGTTCTCTACCGGTTGCTGGCAAGGGTCGGTGAGCTTCCACCATTCCTGTGTGGTCGGATCGGCAGCCATTCGCTGCATATCCTTTTCATAATCATTTCCGATATATTCATAATAACTATACAGCATTCCGTCTTTGTAATAAATGGAGTAATTGCGGATATTACACTCACTGATCATAGCCAGCACCGCCGGCCATACAGCAGCATGCAATTTCTTATATTCCTCCAGTTTTTCAGGCTTTACGCCGATAACACTTCCATAACGTTTCATATTTTTCTGTTTATTAGATTAAGTATGAGCAAAAATAGCAGAAGTAAAAGAGTTGAAGTTTTCATTTTGCGTGGTTCTTTTGACTGTTTCCGAGATTTGAACAATACTATTCCTATAAGAGGATTAACTGTAAAAGAGGGAGTGACAGCGTATGACATCATAATGGCACAACAGTGCCACCCTATTGGCATTGTTGTGCCATAGTAGTGACACTGGAGTGCCAATACGGTGGCACTACCTTTAGCATAGGACAAAAGATTCCGTAAGTAGCAGACTTTCCGGTTTACAGCCCTACTTTATCTGTCATCTTAAAACGGAGCGTTCCCCCGTTCAATAATTCATCGAAAGTAATATATGTCCGGTCGAGTGAACGATCATTCAACCAGACTTTCTCTACATAGATATTTTTATCGGACAGATTCTCGGCTGTTATGACAAATTGCCTGCCTGACGACAGGTTTATCACCGCCCGGTCAAATAAAGGAGCACCTAGTTCGTAACGACCGGATACCGGGTCCATCGGATAAAAACCTAACGAACTGAAAACATACCAGGCACTCATTTGCCCCGTATCTTCATTCCCGCAGATTCCCGTCGGAGTCGTATCATAAAGAGTTGTCAATACCTCATTGACATATTTCTGTGTCTTATGGGGTTGCCCAACCTCATTATACATATAAATAGTATGATGCCCCGGCTCATTGCCATGTGCATATTGACCGATCAGCCCGCTGATATCACCGGATACGGTTTCTCCTTCCAGCGAAGAATCCATCGTAAATAAGGAATCCAGGCGAGAAGCCAGCACCTCTTTGCCTCCCATCAACTTGGCCAGCCCGTCTATATCATGTGGGACAAAGAATGTCCACTGCCAGGCATTCCCTTCGCAATAATCATCCGACCGGTGTTCCGAGCGCAGAGGATAAAAAGGTGTACGCCAAAGACCGTCTTTAGTCTTTCCCCTTGCAAGCAAAGTGACAGGATCGATCACATTCTTATAATTCAGGGAGCGGGTCCGGAACTCTTTACAAATATCGGGATGATTTGTCAGAGAGGCGAATCGGGCAATAGCCCAGTCGTCGAATGCATATTCCAACGTACGGGCTACCGACTCCATTTCCATATCACAGGGCACGTAGCCATATTTCTTATAATTCTCCAACCCGACAAAGTACCCCATCGAATAGCCGCACGTATCTTTCATGGCTGATTCGACCATTGCCCGCATTGCCAGTTCCGTATCAAAGTTCCTGACACCATTCATATAGGCATTAGTTATCAGGGGCATGGAATGGATACCCGTCATCTGGTAAGTCTCAACGCCTGCCAATGTCCAGATAGGTAACTGCCCGGCATATCTGAAATGTTCCAAAGCTGTCCGGATATAATCCTCCATCACGTCAGGACGCAAGACAGTGATCAAAGGACAAGCGGCACGAAACGTATCCCATAATCCGATAACTGCACCATAATAGGCAAAGCCATCCGTCTGATGTACCTGGCTGTCGGAACCACGAAACCGGTTATCCACATCAGAAAAAAGCATCGGATACATCATTACATTGTGTAAGGAGGTGTAAAAAAGTTCTTTCTTTTTCAAATCATTTGTCTCGACTTCTATCTGGCCCAATACCGGCGTCCAGCTCTCTGCCGCTTCTTTTTTCAAGGAATCGAAATCCTTATCCGCCGCTTCTTTCCGGTGATTATCCTCAGCACCCTTCATATCGACTGCAGATATACCTGTTTTAACATCCAGTATCTTTTCCGGATTCTCAAAGGTTAGGATCGCTTTCACATTACGTCCTTTCAGGGCAGAGGTCTCTTCTACACATTCGTTATCCAGGAATAACCGACACTCTTTTATCGGAGAAGAAAATGTCGTATAAAAATAAACATGTTGTTCCGGAGCCCATCCGTTAGTCAACCGGTATCCGCGGACCGTATAATCATCTACTTTTTCAAAAGACGCAGAAAAGACCGTATCCACATCGTGTTCACGCTGGATTGTACAAGCTCCCTGTGAGCCGTATTCCAGATCTATAATAACAGGGACGGAACCAGCAGACTTATATTTATATCGTTGCAGTCCACAACGTAAAGAAGCGGTTAGTTCCACATTCAGATCGCCGTTATAAAGATCAACCGAGTAATATCCGGGTTCCGCCCACTCTTTCTCATGGGAAAAATCAGCCTGATAATACTGGGAATATAACTCCGTAAGGCTATCTGTCTTATAGTTCAGGGGAAGAGGCAGAAATAAAATATCCAGAAAGTCGCCACAGCCTCCGCCGCTTTTATGCACATGGCTGAAGCCGACCAGACTCGTATGGTCATAATGATATCCTGAACTGTTCGCATGTGTATCAGCCCCTATCTGTACCATTCCAAACGGGACAGAAGCGACAGGAGTGACACATCCGTTCAGTCCGGTTCCAATAAATTTATTCACATACTGATTATTAGACTGAGGCTGCTCCGTTTGGCAGGAGAATAACAAGGTAACCAACAGTAGTGAGAATAATCCGTTTTTATTTAATTTATTCATAGTGCATTCATTTTATAATCTCCACAATATCATGTATTTTCAAGTCAGGGACTACAAAAGTAACCTTCCCGTCAACGTAATCGAACCGTAATGGCCGTCCATCCGGTTGTAACAATACCTTCTTCGGTCTTTCTTCCGACCGGACTACGACGTTGAAATCTCTTAATTCAGGTATCTCATCAATGCCCTTCACACTCCGGTTTGCATGATCGCCGGATGTATTGACCAATTGGATCAACATACGTCCGTCCTTTTCCGACGGGATCACATGAACCCGGTGAGAACCTTTCACAGAAACCAGAGGTTCAGGGAAGAGGTCACCGATCAGCTCTGACAGGAAGTCCCTGAATACAGGAGAAGTCGTTGAAAGATAAGATTCGCCGATATTCATATAAACACCGGCAACTTTGCCTTTACCGTATTTATGAATCGTTGCAGCACTACCCGATGGGAAACGGAAATCATTCGTCTGATACAGCCGGGCAAGTTCTTCAGTTCCCTGCTCACAACGAATCTCACGGAATTTACCTTGTATATCGACAAAACGGTTATCAAACCCCAGGCAGGATGCCCCTCTTTCACCGACTCCCTGCACACCTAATATATCGTCAAAAAGAACGGTCGCCTCCGAACCTATAACGAGTAGATTTCCTCCTTTTTTCACATATTCCTTCAACCTGGCGATCATTTCCGGTTCCATAACCTCCCACTCGGGAACAACAATGACCGGATATTCTTCCATCCTTTTTTCCATGTGGTGGGTCATTAAAACCTCAACAGCCTGCTGACCGTCCAGAAGAGCATTCATAATACCTCTGATCCCATTCACACCAAAAGGTCTGTAAATATCATTCACCTTTTGTTTCCAACCTGCCGTAGAATAGAACAAGGCGATTTGCGGGATAGGTTTTATTCCTTTACAATAGTCTCTTCTTGGCAAGACAAAATCAGCAACTTCCCGCATAATATCAAATGATGCAGGTTGAAAAGACATATCCTCGTTTTGCCTGAAATACATCTGGCAACCGCCCCCCAGACTGATTACGGCTGCCGCCTCCTGACAGAGCTGTAAGGCTGTTTTAGGAACTGAATGACGGACAAAACTCCATGCCATCAGGTCGTAAGGCAATCCTTGTCCGGCTAAACAACGGGCATTCCAATTGGCAGTGTTCAAGGCATCATCCGGATCATAATCGCCGGAGAGGAAGTCCAGTTTTATTCCGGCCGGAACCGGTTCCGGCATCAAGGCACTAAAAGCCCAATTCGAGCATAACTGGAATTGCGGAGCTACTTTTTTCAATTCTGCCGTATAATGGTCTATATAAGCTATAAACTTCTTCCGGTTGAATTCCAGCAGTATCTTGTAGTTCGGGTCTTCCGCCACAGTCGGCATATAACTCAAGCCAGTCACCTGTTTAAATTCCTCCTGAGCCTTCGGGTGGTAATCAGGATAAACCGCCCAGCTTTCTCCGTCGATCCATACACCATCCACTTTATATTTCAATGCCAGTTCCTTGAGCTGGGGGATCAATAAGCGGTCGGCATAATTACCCCAAAAGCTGGTATTTTGTCCATCCAGTTTACCGTCCGGTGCTCTTCTACCCTCTTCCGGATACAACCGTACATAGTTTATATCCATTACTCCTGAATGATGTACATACAATGCCACATTTCTTTTGAAGGTAACCTCCCGGATCAAAGCCAGAGGATCTTTATCATATCCGGCAGCCTGTTGTCCAACCACCGTCGGATAAGAAGAGACTCCCGGATGCCCTTTACTATCCACCTGAATATAGTCAGGCCGCACGGCCTTTAACATAGAGTCGATCATTCCTTCGGTCAATGTTTTCCCCAGATGTTCATCCGTTAACTGGGAGTGACGGTCGAAATGAACACCCCAAAATGATTCAGAACGTGTTTTTATCTTATCCTGTGCATTGAGCGGTAGTGTCAACGTCACAAAAATCAAGACATATATTATATTTTGCAGACTTCTCATGTTCTTTTATTTGATTAAAACAGACAATAAAAGGGCATCCGGGAACAGTTGTTCCCGGTACGCCCTCATATACTTTATAAATTTTAATAACCCGGATTCTCCGGAGCCAGGTTCGGATTATTGGATATCCTACCCGGAGTAATCGGGAAATAATAGTGTTCTTCCTTAAATACGGAAGGTACGCCCCCCATTGCATTCTCGTTCAATTCAATCCTGAACTTTCCGGTTTTCACATCATAGAATGTATAAATACCGGAAAAATTACGGGTTATAGCATCAACTGCCGTGCGCCAACGTCTCAAATCCCACCAGCGCTGGTCTTCAAAAGCAAGTTCCACTTTTCTTTCATGGCGGATCGCATCACGGGTTATATTCGTCAGCAAAGCGATACCGGCTCTTCCCCTTATCTGGTTTACAGCATCTAAAGCTTCAGAACTCTTACCTAACTCAAATGCTGCTTCCGCGTAGTTCAACAAAATCTCCCCGTAGCGGAAAACGATAAAGTCGACTTTTGTCTTGCCGGCATCTACCGGCACCAAACCGTCATCCAAATATTTTTTGACATTGAATCCGGTAATTGCTCCTCCTGCATATCCCGCAGCAGAGTAAGAACGGCCTTGAGCAGGTTTTCCCTGATAAAATCCTGTTGTAACCTTGGTTCCGTTTTCCGTGATAATACCGCCCCAGTTCTCTACGGCTTCTCCTTTCCAGATAGTTCCTTCATAATAAACGGAAGCAAAGAAACGGGGATCTTTATTCTTAAAGAATTCATTCAAATCCCAGGGCTGACTCAGAGCCAAGGCCCTGTCGAAAGTTCCCGGCGTTCCATCTATATTCTCAAAAGACTCTACCATTTCCAGATAAACGGACGTATTACTACCTCCCCATCCGGGACAGAACTGGAACGGAGACATGAACAAATCATAGTTGCTACCCACTTGTTCGCCTGTCAACTGTTTAGAGAATATTACTTCCACATTATTCTCATCCAGGAACAATTTTCTGAAATTCTCTGCCTTATCATTAGGTAACTGAT
>ERZ857882.708-NODE-708-length-41942-cov-6.753336_pt1 | contig 41942 bp, 35 predicted proteins | sample MGYA00519697_ERZ857882 | MGnify/ENA primary metagenome ERZ857882 (study PRJEB31778, sample SAMEA3449373) | human gut metagenome | biome: human gut; feature: human-associated habitat; material: faeces | place: United Kingdom | collected 2010/2012 ...
TTACTCCCTCTGCTAATAGGAGAAAATAGGGGTACAAAGCGGAACTGTTTTTCAAAAAAATCAAAAAAATTTTTGAAGTTCTGAAACCGACTTTGATAACCTATTTTTAATTTAGGAACGCATTATTTATCGTCCTACTAAAGTATAGCCCTCCGGGGCCAGTTCAATGGCGGTGACGGTCTCTCCAAATGTGGAGGCCCAGGCATCAAAATGGAGCAGGTCATTCTCTTTCAGCGTGTTGTATTGCAGATATTTCTGCATGGTATAAAGCTCCACCATGGAGTTGCTGATCGGTGTGCCGGTGGCAAATACCACGCCCCGGCCTCCGGTCAGCTCATCTAAGTAGCGGCACTTCATATAGAGGTCACTGGCCTTCTGGGCTTCCGTCTGGGAGATACCGGCCACATTGCGCATTTTCGTAAATGCGGCGAGATTTTTGAACATGTGGGCCTCGTCCACGAAAATCCGGTCAACACCCAGCTCCTCAAAGGTGATAACGTCATCCTTCCGGCTCTGGTCATTGAGTTTTTCCAATCTCTGCTGAATACTTTTCCTGCTGCGCTCCAGCTGCTTCACGGAAAAATTGTCGCCGTTGTTGCGCTTCAGCTCCCGAATGCCGTCCAGAATTTCCTGCTTCTGCTGCTCCAAAATGAACTTTTGCCGCTCCTGGGACATGGGGATCTTTTCAAACTGACTGTGGCCGATGATGATGGCATCGTAGTCGCCGGTGGCGATTCGGGAGCAGAACCGTTTTCGGTTTTTGGTTTCAAAATCCTTTTTGGTAGCTACCAGAATATTGGCGGCGGGGTACAGCTGCAAGTATTCAGCGGCCCACTGCTCGGTCAAATGGTTTGGCACCACAAACAGGCTTTTCTGACACAGCCCCAGCCGCTTGCTCTCCTGGGCAGCTGCTACCATCTCGAACGTCTTCCCTGCCCCCACCGTGTGGGCAAGCAATGTATTTCCACCATAAAGAATATGGGCAATGGCATTCACCTGATGAGGCCGCAGGGTGATTTCCGGGTTGATCCCTACAAAAATCAGGTGGCTTCCGTCGTACTCTCTGGGGCGAATGCTGTTGAACTTTTCATTGTAGAGCCTGGTCAGCCGCTCCCTGCGATTGGGGTCTGACCAGATCCAGTCCGCAAATTCCTGTTTGATCTGCTCCTGCTTTCCCTGGGCAATGGCGGTCTGTTTCGTGTTGAGGATGGCCACCTTTTTACCGGTGTCATCATATTCATAGTCGAAAATCCGTACATCCCGCAGATTCAGGGTTTCCTCAATGATTTTGTAGGCGTTGATGCGTTCCGTACCAAAGGTGTTCTCGGAGCGGACATTCCCTCGGTCCAGACTTTTTCCGTCTACATTCCACTCGCCGGTATAGGTGCTGTAATGCACCTTGATGTTCCGCCTCTGGTAGTAGGGCGTTCGCAGAAGCTCAAAGGTAAAGTCCCGCACGACCTCGGTTGGAAGCCAAGCGGCACCCAGCCGGACAGAAATCTCACTGGCCGTCAGGTCAACAGGCTGCACCGCTTCCAGGGATTGTACATTGACGGTATACCGTTCATCTGTCTCGGCAAACGCCCTGGCGGTGCGCAGCTTTTCCCGGACATTGCCGGAAAGGTATTCATCTGCGGGCAAATATTTATGGGAAACATTCTCATTTCCGTCATGCTCTGGATTCAGGAAGATAACGCCTTTCAGATCAGAGAGAATTTCTTCCTCGCTCTTGTGGGTCAGCTCCATCATGTAGGGCATATCTACTTTTGCTTTTTCAGCCAGTGACAGGGCCAGGGCCTCCGAAGCGGTATCTACGGAGGTTACAGAAATCTTCTGCCGGATGGTGCGCTTGGAGAACATATCCGCTTTCCGCAGGAAATTACCCTCACTGTCCCGCACCTCCAAAGAGGACAGCAGATAGTAGGCGTTGTCGGTAGAAAAAGCGGAGCTGTTGGCCCGACTGTTGATCCGGCCATACTTTTCCGCAAAGCTGTCATAGAGGGCATTTAAGTGCGCCTGCTCTGCCTGGATCATGGCCTCTGGGTAGTCCTCGGTCTGATATTCAATGAGCTTGCGCACACAGTCCCGGATACCGATAAGCCCACGTATGCGCTGCTCGGCGGTGGCCGATACAGATACCGGATCCATCCGGCTGTTTTCCCGGAAGTACAGCTTTCCGTCCACAACGGCGAAACTAAAATTCCGTATACTGGGGTCAGCTGGCAGGGTGTCCGCCTCCTCCGCAGGAAGGTCGTCCAGATCTACAGTCTGCATTTCGCCTTGGATTTGGCCAATGGCGGCAGTGAGCAGGGATTCCAGGCTCTGCCCCTCCTGGGGAATACAGGCGGTTTCCATACCATAAGGGCCGGACACTTCCTGCATCTGCCCCAGAATCATTTCCGGGTGAGAGACAAAGTAGGCGTTCATTTTCAGCCCCTTTTCATCGGTGCCCAGATGCACCCAGTCCGGCTCCAGGTCGGTCATACCGCTGCGCTTTTGCAGGAACAGAATGTCGGAAGTGACCTCTGTACCCGCAGCGGCCTTGAACGCATCATTGGGCAGTCGGATGGCACCGAGAAGGTCCGCCCTCTGGGCAATGTACTTTCGTACAGAGGGATTTTCTTTGTCCATGGTGCCCTTGCTGGTAATGAAGGCCACCACGCCGCCGGGGCGCACCTTGTCCAAGGCACGGGCAAAGAAATAGTCATGGATCAGGAAATTGTACTTGTCGTACTTCTTGTCCAAAACCTTGAACGTCCCAAAGGGCACGTTGCCAATGGCTACATCAAAGAAGCTGTTCGGCAAATCGGTTTTCTCAAAGCCCTGTACCGCAATGCTGTTCTTCTGGTACAGCTGTTGGGCAATGCGCCCGGAAATGCTGTCCAGCTCCACGCCGTACATTTTGGAATTTTCCATATCCTCCGGCAGCAGACCCATGAAGTTTCCCACGCCGCAGCTGGGTTCCAGGATATTGCCGGTCTGGAAGCCCAGATTGGACAGCCCCTTGTACATGGCCCGGATCACCACAGGTGGGGTGTAGAACGCTGTCAAGGTAGATTCCCGGGCGGCGGCGTATTCATCCTCCGAAAGCAGAGCTTTCAGCTCGCCATAATGGGCATTGGTTTCCTCAAAGAATTGGGGCAGGCCGCCCCAGCCTACATATTGGGAGAGAATGTCCTGTTCATCCGGCGTGGCCAGACGGTTTCCGGCTTCCAGCTTATGCAGCAGCTCTATGGCGTGAACATTGTGATAGAAACGCTCAAGGGGAACGCCAATACCCAGATCACTCGTGGAGATATGATAGTTCCTGCGGTCATCTGCGGAAACTTCGGGATGGAGACGATCCTGAGAATGGGGGAGAATGGGCAGAGAGGGAGGCGATGCCGCTGCGCCCGCATCGGCCATGACCTGACGAATGAAAGGCGTATTTTCCAGCGCCTCCAGGTCAACAAGCTTCCCGTCCACGATCCCGCTTTTTGCCAGTTCCTCCCGAACCTGCTGGGGATTGACGTCATCGAAGGTGTCTTCTTCCACATCCGATGCGGAACCAGCGATTTGGGATGCATGGGGATGGTAGCCCCGCACTTCTTCCGCAGCATCTTCCAGCGTGTCAAATGGGCCGTCAATATATCTGGCAGTCCCATCCACCACGCCATAACGGTTGTAATAAAAACCGTTGACATGGAGCTGTATCTGAATTTCCTCGCCGTTATCCGTCAATCTCTGAACGACCTTATTTTGGATGCCGTGGAGGGCAACCTTGGCAAGCTGTTCTTCCGAAAAAGCTGTCAGTTCGTCAAAATCCGGGTCAGTAAGCTCCTGTTCCGTCAGTTCTTTCAGGGAGCTGTATTTTCGAGAATCCACGATAATGCCGTCAATGTACCGATCCAGTTTGAAATCCGTCAGGTCAACGCTGACCTGAACGGGGACTTTGTCATTCGTGATGGTGGTGTAGGCGATATTGATTTTATGAAGGTCGGAGAAATCCGGTTCGCTGTCGTATTCCTCAGCGCAGAATGCTGTTACCAGCATTTTGGCTTTTTCCAAATCCTCATTGACTATCAGATTCGGCTGCGCCGGGTCTGGCAGCGGACGGAGGGTATGCGCTCTGCCAAACACGGAGAATGTACCTGCCCGGTAGGCTTCCATAGCCGCCATGCCACGTTTCCGGGTTTCGTAGAATCGGTCATCCGGCTGCGTCGCTTCCATGAGGGGCTTCATCATGGAGGCGTAGATGATATTGACCTGCTCCGGGTTGGAAAGCTGCTCCTGAATTTCTGCGACGCCATCCCAATAGTCAAAATCGCTCCTCGGGGTAGGCCGCTGGAAGCCCTCCGGCGTATTGGAGAAGAAGGACATTACTTGTTTGGCAAGCTGCCGGATCTCGTACTCTGCCATCTTTTCCGTATCACTGGGGTACAGATAGGTGCCGGTGGAGATCATGTTGGAAACCCATTTGGTAACGGCTGGCCACTTCATGTTCACCTGAGCATAGGGCGCGCCAATACTCCCGTGGCTGAAAAAGAAACCGGTGCTGTTGTAAACCCGGTTGTCGTTCCCGACGTGATAGCCGGTGTATTCCCCATGCTGCCGTTTCAGGAATTTCTCCCGTTCTCTGGCATCCGTGTTCCGGCTGAAAAAGGAGAAAACATCCAGACGGGATGCAAACTCGCTCTCATGGCCGCGCAGCGCCTGATCGATCTCGTCGTCGGAAATGAAATACCGCCGCAGGGGATCAAATCCTTCCGCAGCGGTGAATGTCAGGGGTACGCGCTGCAAATCCTCCAGTTTTTGCAGCAGCTCGGCGGGATCATACCAGCGGCTGACCATGAGACTGCGGTCGCTGGCATAGGCAGCGGCAAACAGCGCCCATTCATCCACAAGCCGGTTCAGCGTATCCGGGGATTCCAAAAGCCGCTGCATCTGGGCTTCGATTTCGGGGAAGCCCTTATTGGAGGAACAGATTTCCATTGTGAGGGGAAGATACCCGGTTTCTTTCGCCTGCGCGGAGCATTCCCGCACGGCAAAGGCAAGAGACTGGGCAATTCTGCGTCGTTCAAAGGCCGGAACCTGTTCAAGTTCCTCCTTGGGCATATACCGCCCCATGTCCAGCAGTTCCCGGATACGCTTTGCCGCCTGCTCCCATGTGACAAGAGTGGTATGCAGCTTCTGAACGGTGCGGCCGGTGGCGATGCGAATGCCCTCCGGGTCATACCAGACGGCGTATTCCTGACCTTGGATTATCAGCCCCGCGCCATTGGTGCCGTAGCATCGTTGCAGGAAAGCGGCATTGTCCGGCTTGTCCTTCATAAAGTAGGCGCAGATGATCTTCCGGCTGTCCCGGTCGTTGAAACCCATGCACAGGGCTTCGTCGATAACCTGCTGGGGGAGCTGCAACTGCGGGAAGAAGGTCTGCTGCGCTTCTTCCGATACAGAAAAACCGCCGTCCAGAAAGGAAATCTGTTCCTCCACGCTGGGCAGCGGCAATTCTTTAATTACGCGTAGATCAGCTGGCTGTAGATGATCTCCTCCGCGGCCTGCCGGATATTGTTCATCCGTTGCACCCACATCATTTGATCCTGGGCTTTCAGCTCCTCCGTCACGCCCTGCTCTTGGGCCATCTGGGCTGTCAGCTGTTCCAGCATCCGGTTGGCTTCCCTGTCTACCTCCTCCAGATGGGCGTTCAGAGTACCCTTCATCAGCATCCCGGTGTACAGCCCCTCCCGATGCTTGCGAAGATAGCTGTGACGCAGCATCCCATACTTGCCCACCTTGGGGCTCTCCGGGGGAATCAGGTTGGGTAGACGGTAGTCTCCCCGCATTGTGTAAGTCAGTTCCATTCTCATTGCTCCTTTCGTCATTTTTTCTGACTTCATTGTACACAGTGTCTCCGAAAGAATCAAATGTGCGAAGCCGCTGCCTTTCCAGAGATTTCACGGTGACGCCGATTTCCCGAAGGACAGATTGGGACAGCGTACTGACAGCCAAACCCAATATGGAAGCGGTGATCTCGGTATTGAAATCCGGAATGCAGCCAGAAACGTCGGAATCCAGTTCGGGCGCATAGCCGCAGCGGTGGAGAACCATGTAGCGAACGCTTTCACTAACAGCATCCTTGAACCATCTGGCAATACTGGCATCGTCCAGTTCCTCCAGAAAGCTATCCTGCTTGTTGCTCAGCAGGTCGGGAAGGCAGTCTCCGGCGGATTCCTCCGCAAGCTGCATGGAAAGTGTCTCTATGGTATCCGGGAACGAGCTATTCCGGTTCAGCAGAAACTTGTCCTGTAATGCCCGAATGACCTCATTTTCGTACTCCGGTTTCATCTGCCAAAGGAGAATCTGCCGATTTTCCCGGTTGTTGGTATCCGAGATGTCAAATACATAGCGGATGCGGTAAGACAGGCTGGGGTCGCGCAGCAGAGCAATGCCGGTGGCCCCCCGGTTTACCCGGCGTCCCAGACGGTTCCAAGTATCGATTTCCGCACAGGCGGTGGCATCCGGACGCTGGGCATAGATAAGTACCTGTTCTCGAAAACTGTACTTATAGTTCTGGGCAGCAGTTCGCAGGAAAGCGGCGTAATTTCCGGAGCGGGCTACAATTTCCCGCGTTTTGCGGGCAAGCAGCTCCGAAAGAATTTCATCTTTTCTGGGCATAGCTTCTCCCTAGCGCAGTAACGGAAAATTCTACCGTAACCCCGCCATCCTGAATGGAGGCGTACAAAAGCCCTGTTCTGGCGTTGGATACCTTCGTCACCATCTGATTGAGCCGATATACGGTCCCGTTGATCTCGTCCTGACTGTCGGCGTAGTAGTATCCCCGCTCGTCGCTGCAAATGGGGCAGCCATCCTGTCGCAGGCTGTTGATTTTCCTGCGCAGACCCCGTCCGTCAATGGAAAAGAGCCGCTGCAGCTCACGGCTGTAAACGGCTCTGTCCCCACCGGTATGGTGCTTTTTGAGATACTGGCAGATCGCTGTTTTCTTATCCATTGTTTTCACATCCTTACTTTTTCAGCGGATTACATCTGACTTATGCTTCCTTACCCTTGATATCGGGAAACTCCATCCTTGTGGAGTCCCAATGAATTGCGCCGGTGAACAGCTTGCTCATGGCCGCAGCCTCCGCTTTTTCGGGAGAATCCGCTTCCACGGTGACATGGCCCTGGCTGGTGGCCTGGACGGTAACTTCATACTTCATCGTGCATCCCTCGCTCTGTGATTTTTGACAGGTATGCCCTTGGCATCATAGTTTTTGGGGTCGGCGGCGGGTGTATCCCAGCCGAACATGGAGCCTGCCACCATGGCGGCCTCCTGCGCTCTGGTGACACCGGCGGTATCATTGAGGACGGCTGCAGCCTCTTTTGGGGAAGCACCGTCCTGCGGGTACTGCCCTGTGGGGGTATAGCCTTTCTCACCTTTGGTGATGACGATGATCTCACCGGTGCTTTCCAGAGCGCTGAAACACTTTTCCGGGAGCGACTGACGCAGGGGGATGAGCCGGACACCGCTGCGCTGCGCCAACTCCGCAAACTCGCAGATGTGGTAGAGATTATTTCCGACCTCCAGATGGGTTTCATCCACGAACCGGCAGGGCTTATCCTGTGCTTCTCCGGAAGGAAATGCCATGCGGATGCTGTCACCATCCATGATTCGGAATTTCTCCTTGTAGCTGGGGGTAATAAACCGAATGCCATACTCCGCGTTCCGCATATGCCGGTCCAGGTAATCCCGCTTATAGCAGTATACATAGAAGTTGTAGTCGCCGGGATTGGGATTCAGCCGTAGCAGGTAGGCATAGTCCCGGGTATTTACCCGAAAACCAGATTCGTCCCGCCCAAACTTCGGCGTAGTAGATTGGCGGCAGGCATTGGACAGGCTGCTTCGGTCTGCCAGGATACCACAATACTGGGAATCTACCCGCAGGGCGTTTATCACCCGGTCAAGCTCTGCCTTAAATTCCGGCGTTTTCAGATACGCCATGTTGTCAAACCAGCCGGAATAGAATTCTTTGCCGGTAGAGCCAAAGTCCCCGCGCAGATACCCGATACATCCTGTCTGGGCATCCAGCTGGTGGCTCTGCCGGTAGGTGTATTTTTGCTCGGATTGGGTCATTTTCCGCAATTCCATTAACGCTCACGCTCCTTCCTTTTTTCAGAATGTCTCGCTTGGGCATTTTCTCTGGCCTGCCAGTAGCCCGGGTGGTATTCCTGCAAGCTGCGGTCAATGGCCTTTTCGTATTCTCCCGGCTTAAAATAATCATTTACGGGAGCCGTATAGAGACCTTTGTCCAGCAGCTCCCGGATGGCAACTGGGGCATCGCAGTCCTCCTCAAAGCAGTAGTAGTTGCCATCTAGAAAGCCATGTTTTCTTGCAGCCGGGGACAATACCGTCTTAGCAATGCTCCTGTGAACCATAATGCCGCCATGGCTGGCGGTGGCCACGGCGAAAACGCCAGAACACAGTTCCTCCTGATGCTGGATTTCTCCCCATGGGGAATATTCAGGTGGAAACATCATCGTTCCTCCTTTCTCGCCGCATGACGCTGTTCCCGCTGATACTGTTCCAACCCCAGCTTCGCCCATTGGGGAAGCTGTTCAGGCTCTAGCGTTCCGAGAATATCCCGCCGTTCAAACCGGGAACTTTTTCCGGAGCATAAATCCATACAGAAACAGGCAGAACCCCTGCTGTGGGGACTGGCTCCAAAACCGCCGATACAGAGCTTCAGCTGACGGGTTGCCAACTGATACTCCCTCCGCAGCACATCCGGACGGATAACAACGATTTTTCCATGCAGATCGTCGTCATGGGAAATGGGGGTACAGTCTGTGCTGCTCAGGGGTGTCATGTCAATGCCCTGAAATTTTGGGCTGAATACCTCCGCGCGGGTTTCCTCGGCCTGTTTGGACAGCCTGCTCGCGAAGAGCTTGACGGCTTCGCAGTAGTCATCACTGACTATGACCTCATTGTAGAGCGCCGCGATTTCGCTCTGTTGGCAGTAAGCACACATATAACGTTCTTCCGGCTTGGCGTTTATGTCCTCCCCAAGAACGATTTCCCGGTCTCCGATGTGGAATGCCTGAATGATCTCATAGCTTCCGGCCATCCTTTTCTTATCTTCCATTTTCTTCCTCCATTCTTTCGCAAATCACGAGAAACCGCTGCTTGCCGCCGCTGGCGTAGGGGTGACAGGTCAGCAGGGTAATCAAATCCCGCCCGGGCTGAATCTTGATGGCATCAATATCATTGGGCTGGATGATCTTCGTTTCCACCACGCGGTAGTGCAGTGTTCCCCAGAGATTGGTGATGTTCACAGAATCACCGATCTGCAATTCCGGGACATACCGGAAGTATGGCGCGCCGTTGTATCCCCGATGCCCTGCAATGACAGCGTTGGTATTCTCACCGCCGATGGGGATGCTGGTCTGCCCCAGCTGGGCGGCACCTTCTGCCATATGGGCTTCCGTGGCTCCCAGATACAGGGGCATTTCCAGCTCGATTCCGGGAATGGAAATGACCCCGAACATGTCCCCTTGCTGGCCGCTGACGCAGAACAGGACACCGGCCTGTTCGGTAGCGGCTAGACTGTTCAGCTTGGCCTGCCCGTCCGCGTAGATATCCCGGTTGTATTGTTCCAGCAGCTCCAGAACCTCCGGGTAGGGCGTGGGCGGTTCGGTTTCGGGGATCGACTCCGTGGGAAGCAGATCATCTAATGCGGTATCCGTGGGAGCTGTTCCAAAGAAGGATTCTACGGAGCTTCCCATCCGCTTGCCGGTAAAGTAGCTGTTCAGAGTGGGATACAGGAAAATGGCCAGCCCTACGAGGAAAACCAGCAGGAGGGGGAGCAGGTTCCCTTTACGGTCTCCTTTACGACGCACTGCTCTCACCTCGCTGCATCAGCCAACCCAGAAACAGAATCAGGCAGATGACCACTACGACACCTATGGCAAAATACACACCCTTCTCGTATTCCTGTTCCCATGTGGAATCCACAGGTTCGCTTGTTTCAGCCGGTTCTATTGAGGGGCTTTCTTCATCCTCCGGGGTGTAGGCGATCCGGTGGCCACGAATCAGAAGCCGGTGGGTGTTGACCCCGAAGGGTGTACAGGTGACAAGGGTACACAAATCCTTGCCATCTTCCAGCCCCAGATAGGTGGTGTCGTGGGGCAGAACGGTGTTGATCTGGTCAACCTCATAGGCGAGGAATTCATTCAGCACTTCCAGATAGAAGGTGTCTCCAATTTCCAGCTTGTCCAGATCGGAAAACATCTTCTGACTGGCAAGGCCGGAATGACCGGTGAGAATGGCATGGGTGCTGCTGCCGCCAATGGGCAGGGAACTGCCAATGAGATGACCGACACCCCGGTCGAGCGTTTCTTCCTCCGTACCGTGGTAAATGGGCAGGGATACTGCCAGCTTGGGGATATGGACATAACCCATCGTCCCGGTGCCGGTGAGGTCTAAGAGACCGGCGTATTCCTCCATGGCGGAAGTCACGGAATCCTTGGAGTAGCTTCCGTATTGGACGATGCTGCTCCATAATTCCTCATTGTAGCTTTGGGCGGCGGCTCTGGCCTCCGGGATGGCGGTGTCAGGAAGCGCATTCACCGCATCTTGGTACTCCGTATGAATCTGGGATTGGTGGGCTTCATTGTAACGGCTGCTGAATACTGGATAGATGGTCAGACCCAGAGCCAGCAGGAAAAAGAGAACCGCAAGGGAAATGGTGATGATCTTTCTACGTTTGTCTCGGATAGAATCTCCTCCTTTCGGACGGCACCCCGGAGTGTCCGTCCGGGGTGTCAGATACTTACCGGCCATTTTCCTTTCTGGTGGTCAGAACAATGACACCGGCCGCGGCGGACATCGTGAGAATGCCTACAAGGCTGTACCTCCATGTGCCGTGATCGCCGGTCTTGGGCAGGTCAAAACCCTTGGTATTCTTCACGGTCAGGGGAACTTCGGCGTTGGCAGAGCCGTTGTCCTCCAGCATGGTGACATTATGCTTGTCCACGGTTGCGGAGGCGGTGGGATAGTTGTGGGACAGCGCCCGCTGGGGGATGTTGGCCAGCTTCAGGTCTTCGCCGCCGTCAAAGGCATAGTGGGGGGCATTCTGGAGAACGCCCAGCACATCCTTGGCGTAAACATTGCAGGTGTTGGCGGTATTCTCTTTCAGAGAGATGGTGACGGTAATTGCGTTTTTCAGCAGGGTGTACCCATTGGCGGTCTGGGTTTCGATGATGATGTAGGTGTCTTCCTCCAGACCTTTGACCATGATGTGGCCGTAGGACTTGCCCATGGTGACGGGGGTAAACACAGTGGCGCCGGTTTCCTTATCGGTATGGCCGGCGACATAGTAGACCCCTTCCGCGTCATTGCGCTTGGCAATGATCCATGTGCCGTCGGTCTTGTTCTGAATCTTGAACTTCACGCTGTCGTAAAGCTTGGTTTCGGCGGCGGTTTCTGCGTCCACATCCGAGAACAGCTTGGTCAGATCCAGACCGAAAGAAAACACATGACAGTCGTCAATGAGGGTGTCATAGTAGTCGCCGGAAGTGCGCTTCCATGTCAGAATGACAGTGTTCTCATTGCCCTTTTCGCCGTAGGCAAAGGACTTGCCGGAGTTGATGACGGCACGGTAGGTCACGCGGGCGGTGTAGTTGGAGTAGCCGGTGTAGAGCTTGCCGTTCTTGTTGGCTGTGCTGCCGTTGATTTCATCCAGACCGGCCTTGGTAATGTCCACGGTCATATGGCGGCCATCTTCGCTGTAGATGATGGTGAACTTGCCTGAATCCTGACTCCATGTAGCAACCTTATCGGTGCAGGCGGCATCCGTAAAGAACTCAATGGTCACACCGACATCCTTACTGTAGGTCAGTCCTTTACAGAGAGTATCATAGAAATTGTAGGTGGACAGAGCGGTTGCCTGAGAGGTGATGGTGGGCAGGGTGGAAACGATCTGGTATTCCATGGCGTCGCCTGCGGAACCGGTAGCGGTGTGGGCGAAGCCGTCGGTGATGGAATCGGAACCTTCGTTCTTGCCGGTGTCGGCCTTGGCTTCCCGAACCGTCTTTTCCAGAGTGGGAATGCCAGTTTCCTGTTTGGGGTAGACGACTACATCGTAATTCCATGCAGCGCCGCCATTCTGGGAAGCGGAGTTGTCATTGCCGGTGACGGTGGTCATGGGCAGGGAGACAAAGAAGGGATTGGTGGTGGAAGTGACCATCTCGGGGACCTTGGTTTCTACCAGCAGATACAGACCTACGGGCAAATTTTTAGCAGAGGTCTTGCCGACTTCATTGGTGGGGTCCATAGCCGTACCGCCGTTACGGATGAAGGTTTCCAGAGCATTCTTCACGGTGGTTGAGTTCGCTTCCAGACTCTGTGCCAGAGCCTTGTTCAGCGTATCGGAGGTGTAGAAGTAGCGGTCAGCGTCCAGACTGTCGGCTTCGGCGCAGCGGTCGGCACCGTTTTCCAAACCGATGGCTTTCAGTAGGTTGGCGGCATCCGTCTTGTGGAAGCCATAGAGAACCTGAGTCGTCTCCTGATTCTGGAAAGTCGTAATGTCCGCGACTTTCAGATAGGTGAACTCCACTCCGGCAATGGCATAACCCTTGCTGGTCTGGCCGTTCCCCAGAGCGTTGCCGTTCTGACCATCGGTGTCACCCTTGCGGTTGGTGTTTACGAGGGCGTTTTCCACATAGCTCTCCTGCCAGCCGGTGGAGGGAAAGGCATCTTCATCCCACACGCCGTCTTTCTTGGCGTTGGTGTAGTCGAACTTCCAGATGGTCAGGCTGCAAGCGGCATCCTGATCAATGGTTTTGGTGTCCGCTTCGTCCGCAAAAACAGTGGGAACGCTGGACAAAAGCAGAACGAGGGTCATGAGGGCGCAAATGATTTTCTTCATGGTTTTCATAGCAAAGTCCTTTCTGAATTAAGATTTTGAATTTGGGGCGGAAAAAATCCGGGGCGGTTCCCCGGCTGATTGAGCTTATATCTCACGCTTACGCAGATACAGGATCGTTTCCGCGCAAATCGAGAAATAGAATATGACTGCAAGTGGCAGCACTGTCAGGCCGGTAGCGCCGGTTTTGGGCAGAGCAAAGGCTTCTCCGTTGACCACCCGCAGCTCCATTTCGGTATTGTCTGCGGGCAGGGTTCCGACGAAAGCATAGTCTTTCAGCAGCGTATAGCCCTCCGGTGCTTTCGTCTCCGTGATTCGATATTGCAGTGTAATGGGCAGGGCCTCCCAGATCAGCAGACCATCCTCACCGGAAGTCTTACTGGCGGCTGCAAGGTTTTCTTCCGAAGGCTCACCCAGAACACAGATACCGTCAGTGCCGGGAATGACCGGATACCAGAGGCTTCCGTCCTCGCTGCCTTCCAGCAGGAAGGTGGCTCCGGCCAGGGGCTCGTCCTTGGAGTCCGCCTTTCGGATGGTGATTTTTCCGGTGCGCAGCTTATTGAGGAAAGATACCTCTGCCGTTTTGCCTGCGGTGACAGTGACGGTCTTCGGGGCTTCTCCGGTGTAGAGACTGTCGGCGGGCAGCACTTCCTCCACGGTGTATTCGCCGGGGGTAAGATTCCCGGTGAGAATTTTCCCGTCCTTGTCTGTGATAAAGGGAGAGCCGGAAACTTCCTTGCCGTCCGCATCCGTAATTCTGAATTTCCAGCCCTCCAATGTGCCTTCCGGCTCCACGGATTTCCGGATGGCAATTCTGCCGCTGTAGTTGTTGACGAACTCCAGAGTGGTTTTATCATGGGCGCGGATCACCAGCTGCTTCACGGAATCGTCCATTTTCCAGTAGTCGTCCCGAACCTCCTCACTGCCAGTTTCCTTGGCCCAGTAGGTGCCGGGTTCCAGATAGATACCTACGGTGCCGTCCTGGCCGGTAATAAGGGTACGGAGTTCCTGGGTACAGGCTTCATCCGCATAGACAGTAATATGCCAGCCAGAGATTTCATCTCCCGTGTTGGTGGACTTGGTAAAGTAGCCCAGGCCCTGCTCCTTGTTCAGCCACTGGTCAACGGCGGTTTTTCCGTACTCCACAGTAACGGTGTGGTAGCCCAGCTCCACAGACCAATAGGGGTCCTCGGTGGGGGATTCCAGGACAAGGTATTTTCCGGGGGCCAGATTGGAAATGCGGATGATTCCGGTTTCGTCCGTGGTAAAGGGAGAGCCGGGAATTTCCGCGCCGTCTTTTTTGACGATGAACTTCCAACCGTCCAGGTGATTGCCGGTGTTGGTGGACTTTCGGATTTCCAAGGCACCGACGGTCAGCTTGTTATAGAAGCTGACACTGGTGGTAGTGCCGTTGGAGATGCTGACCATCTTTGGATTCTCTCCGGAACAGGTGTAGCGGGAAGAAATGGTGCTGTTGGTATGCCCCAGCTCCTTGATGTAGTAGGTTCCAGCGTTCAGCCCGGTGATACTGATTCTGCCGTTGCTGTTCGTGGTATGGGGGCCGGATACCAGGGTGGTGCAGGCGGCGTTGGAATACACACCGAAACGCCAACCAGATAAGTTCTGACCGTCCTCTGTGGTTTTTACCAGGGCAATAGCACCGGGGTCCGGGGCGTTGATCTTGAAATAGGCCCGCAGTGTATCCACCTGTGGAGAATACAGTTTGACACAGGTCTGGTAAGTGCTGCTGGCACTGTAGTAGATGGATACGGTGGAGTTTTCCGCAGAGGGCAGACTCCGGGTAGCACTGAATAGAGCTGTGGGAGAAATAGAGCCTGTTTTTGTGATGGTCAAGATATTCCCGGACTTGGAAAACGAAGCACCGTTCCCATTGGTGAAAGAGAAGTTTCCCAGTACACCGTTGGAATCCGTAACGCTTACCTGGTTCCCGCTCATGGTGATGGTGGGTGCGGAGCCGGAGGAGCGGCTGGTGAAGCTGGGGATTTTCATGGCGTTCTGAACACTGGAAACAATGCTGTTGTACTTCTCCGCAAAGCCGGAAACGCTGGCGACACCCGCATTGTAGAATACATCCCCGCTGGTATAACCGTTGGAGCCACGGCGGTTGAAGGTATCCGCATCCCGCAATCCTGTCACGATCTCGTAGATCAGGAACTGGGTGGCGATCCGAGTGGACACATTGGGGTTGTTGGCCATGGCTGTGGTTTTGACGCTGTAATTGCTGTCCCACAGCTGCCGGGAGTATAGCAGGGTCAGGGCGATGGCCTGGCGGTAGGAATAGGGCATGGCATACCAGACATTACTGCCACGGGTGCTGCCGCTGCCGGATATTCCCAAATCCTCGTCCATGTAGTTGCCCGAAGTGCTGGCTGCGTAATTCTTGCAGGGTTCGATGCAGTACAGCGGGTCGTCCTCATAGGGAATATTGTTATACCGTGCAAAGTGCCAGCCCAGATTTTTGATATAAGCTGTTTTTGCGGCATCGCTTCCGTTGGGGTTGTAGGTCACAGACACCTGGCTTCTCAGGACCGTGGTGTAATTGGGGCTTGCCTTGTCAAACAGAAGTACGTTGGTGACTGTGGAGGCGTAGGTGGCAAGCCGATCATCCTCAACGGCATCTTCTACCGGGTCAGCTTCCGGTTCTGTGCATTCCGTTTCCGATTCTGTGGTTTCCGTTGCTTCTGGCGGTTCGGTGGTTTCTGACGGTGGTTCGGTGGATTCTGAGGGAACGGCCGTTTCCGGTGGAGCCGTCGTTTCTTCCGCTGCCTCCGTTGCGGCCTCGGATGCTTCCACTTCCTCGGAGGTCTTCGCTTCATCCGCAAAGGCACAGGGCACCAGCCCCGCCAGCAGCACGGCCACCAGAAACAGGCAGAACCCTCGTTTCATAATTTTTCGCATGGCATTTTCCTTTCACAAAATAATCACCCGCCGATTTCGGCAGGTGTCTACGCTTCTTTTCAGCTGGTACAGCTGGTTATACAATATAAGGGGGAGTGTGAGGGGGAGGAGAACGACACCTTGGAGCCATTATCGGTCACGCTCCTTCTGCCGGACCTGATACCGGTGGTAATACTCCAGGGCCTTGATAACGTAATCCTCCGTCTGCTTGGCGGTGAAGTTTTTGGGGATGAAAGGTTTCAACCGCTCGGACTGGAAGCTGATTTTCTCTTTCTGATTGGGCTTCTGCTCGCACATGATGGAGAGGATCACGTCGGCGTTGAGCCTGCCGTTCTGGGAAAATTCCTTCATCTTCAAGGCCTGAGCCAGGGACGGGGTGGACTGCTCGGAACTGATGGAATCCAGCAAGCCGTTTTGTTCCTCCTTGGTCAGGTAGGAAAGCTCCACGGCGGGCCGGAATGCAATTTTCCCAGAGTCCACTAAATCCAGCAGAGGCGGAATAAGGTGGGTGAGACGGATGTAGCGCTTGATCTGTGTTGAACTGTCACTTGTCTGTCCGGCGAGTTCTTCGTTGGAGCGACTACCCTGTAACTTCGGTCCCACTGGGTCCGAAGTTAAGTCCGTCCGTTGCCCTTGCCGGTTCATAGCTTCCAGCCGCATTTTGTAGGAAAACGCTTTTTCGCTGGGCAGAATGGTGGTGCGCTGTAAATTGCTTTCCACCATAAGGATAATGGCCTCATCTCTGGAAAGCTCCTTGATTTCCGCTTTCACGGTGGCCAGGCCCGCCAGTTCACAGGCTTTTGTCCTGCGGTGGCCGGAGACGATTTCATACCGCCCATCCGGCTTCTGCCGCAGTGTCACCGGGGTGATGATCCCCCGCTCTTTGATGCTTTCCACCAGCTGATCCATGTCCTCATCTAAGCGGACATGAAAAGGATGATTCGGAAATTCGTCAATTTCCGAAAGGGGAATTTCATGGATTTTGGGGAGCTTGGATTCCGCCCGCTCCTTATCATCCATAAACAGCTCATCTAGCCCCGTCAGACCGAGATCGATTTGTTTCTTTGCCAAGTTCGGCTACCTCCTTTGTCAAGTTTGTGTAGGCCTGGGCCACCCGGCTTTTGGGGTCGTAGGTAAAAATGCTCTTTCCCTCGCCGGAGGCCTCAGCGGCTCGGACAGAGCGGGGAATTTCTGTGTCAAATACCCGGACGCTGCCGCCCAATGTGGAGCGCAGGGCGGCGATAATGCTTTTGGCGTTGTTGGTTCGCCCGTCCACCATGGTCATAAGGATGCCGTCGATTTTCAGCTTCGGATTGATCTGCCGCCGCACTCTGCTGATGGTGCGGATGAGCAAATTTAGACCCTTTGTGGAAAGAAAGTCCGGTGCGGACGGGATGATCACGCTGTCGGCGGCAGCCAGGGCATTGATGGACATCAGCCCCAAGGACGGCATACAGTCAATGAGAATGTAGTCGTAGTTCTCTTTCACCCGGCTGAGAACGGATTTCAGCACCTGCTCCCGGGACATGGCATTGAACAGACTCATTTCCACGCCGGACAGTTCAATGTTCGCAGGAAGCAAATCGACCCCCTCGCCACTGTGGATGATGCTTTCTTCCCAGGGAACGGGTTCATCCCGGATTTCGGCCTGCATGGCAGTAGCCAGTGTGGTGTCCAGATCATCGTCAGCGTTCCGTATGCCTAAGCTGATGGTCAAACTGTGCTGGGGGTCATCGTCTACCAGCAGCACCCGGTTTCCGGCTTGCGCAAGGCCGACACCGAGATTGACGGTGGAAGTGGTTTTTCCAACACCTCCCTTCTGATTGACAAGAGCAATGGTTTTACAGTGATTCATTTGTGTACCTCCTGATTGTTGTTTTTGCTCCACCAAAACACAGAATAGCTTCTGCGCTTTGGTCGGCGCGTTTCATTCGGCCTCGCCCCCTAAACGCGCAAAGGGAAATCATCTGACGCTCGACTGCGAATCGAGTCCATGGGCCTTCCACCCCTGCCGGGTCCTCCGCCAGCTCCGTAGAGAAGTATCATTGTCCTGTCTGGACCCTCGTCGCCTTGCCGGTGGCAACCCGGCATTGGAGGCAGTATTTCTCGCTCGGCACCTTTGCTTCAGCCTTTACGGGCTTCCTCGCTTCGTACCCCATAGGGCAGGTGGTCACAGCGTACTGTCCTCCCGGCTCCGGTCCAGAAGAATGTATCAGATGAATGATTATGAAGTTTTCAAAATGCATGAGAAAATGTCCTCACCTTTAATTGCTGAATTTTTTTCAAAATAACAACCAGCGATCTCAAAAAAGTTTTAAAGTAAAAAATCGCAATACTCCGCCATCCGAGGATGCTAGAGTATTGCGATTTAAAAATTATTTTTTCTATCCGGTTGTTTTTCTTTCTTTTTTTCAGCAACAAAAGGTAGGGGAGTTCCCCTCACTTCGGATTTCAGGAGGATATTGCAACGAACCACACAACAAAGAAAATTAAAATTTCCGGTCGGGATGTCACATTGACTTTTTGCAATCGGCCAGACCCCAGTATCTGGCAAGATGTCCGCTCGATTCTATTATCTGCCCAATCTCTTGGAAGAGAAGCAGCCTTGGCGTGTACACCCGCATCCTGTACATTTGAAAAAAAAGATGACCTATGCTATACTTGGGATGATTTGCAGCTTGACAAGTTCACAACCACAGCGGTTTCACCCTTTTTACACAATGAAAAGGAGAAGCCAAAATGACAAAACAAAACCGCGTATGCTGCCTGTACCGAGTATCCTCGGAGAAGCAGGTGGATTATGATGATAACAATATCGCCGACATTCCGATGCAGCGGAAAGCATGTCGCCGGTTTGCCGAACAAATGGGCTGGATCATTGTACACGAAGAGCAGGAAGAAGGTGTCTCTGGTCACAAGGTTCGCGCCGAATCCAGAGATAAGATTCAAATCATTAAGGATCTTGCCCGTCAAAAGCAATTCGATATTCTGCTTGTCTTTATGTTTGACCGTATTGGGCGAATCGCCGACGAAACACCTTTTGTCGTTGAATGGTTCGTCAAAAATGGTATTCAGGTATGGAGCACTCAGGAAGGTGAACAGCGATTTGACAACCACATTGATAAGTTGCTGAACTATATTCGTTTCTGGCAGGCAGACGGCGAAAGTGTGAAAACCTCTGTCCGAACCCGTACAAGTCTCGGCCAGATGGTAGAGGACGGGCATTTTAAGGGCGGTCTCGCCGCTTATGGATATGATTTATCCAAAAGTGGGCGCTTGAATAAGCGGAAACACGAGTTGCTCGATTTAACTGTTAATGAAACGGAAGCCCCTGTTGTTCGACTGATTTTCGATAAGTATGTCAACGAAGGGTATGGTGCACAGCGAATAACCACTTTTCTCAACACCAACGGTTACCGGACGCGAACCGGGAAAATGTGGCACCCGGCTTCCATTCACGGAATTCTCTGCAATCTGACCTATACAGGTGTACTTCGCTCCGGGGAAAGCCGCTCCCCAATTTTGCCGGAGCTTCAAATTATTTCCCAAGAACAATTTGAAAAAGCCCAGCAGATTCGCAAAGAGCGTTCAGCCGCCGCCCAGAGCATACCCCATGTTCCTATAAATACCCGTGGGCAGTCTCTGCTTTCAGGCAATGTGTTTTGCGGGCATTGCGGTGCCCGCTTGACACTTACAACCAGTCAGCGATACCGCAAACTGCGCGATGGCAGTTATGACAAAACGCCACGCATTCGCTATGTCTGTTACGGAAAGACACGAAAGCAAACGGAATGCACCGGGCAGACGGGGTATACCCTACATATTCTGAATGATTTGATTGACAACATCATGCAAAGCATTTTCTCCAGAATGCAGGGTATCCCCAAAAGTGAATTGGTCAGCAGCAGGTATGAAAAAGAATTGATAGAAAACATTGCTCATTTGAAGGGGCTCAAAGCCGATCAGAAAAAGCATGATGCCAATGTTAAATCATTGAAAGAAGAAGTCATTAGATGTATTCAGGGGCAAAGTGCATTTTCGCAGAATACATTGGCTGAGTTGATCCGGGATGCCGAAGAAAAAGGCCAAACGTTACAAATTGCCGTAAGTCAGTTGGAAGCTACGGTTGAGGATAAAGCCAAAACTTTAGATGAACTGTCATCACAGTTTGACGAGCTTCTTTCCTGGGCTGACCTTTATAATTCATCCAGTTTTGAAGCAAAGAAGATGATTGTAAACCGGATGATTGAACGTGTTGATGTCCAGAAAGATTACAAACTGCATATATCCTTCCGATTTGACATGAACCAGTTTTACTATGGTGCATAAACCAAAAAGGCACTGCCTCTTCCTTATTTCAGGGAAAAGACAGTGCCTAAAAGAAATGCACCTGACTCAAAAAGAATCAGGTGCTTTCGTCGGCTCTGCGCCACTCTGGTGGAGATAAGCGGGATCGAACCGCTGACCTCTTGAATGCCATTCAAGCGCTCTCCCAGCTGAGCTATACCCCCAGGTGTTGTAGATTGACGCATAAGCCTATATGAACTTGTTGCTGTGGGGTGCGTTGCTGTACCGTTTGGGCTCCCAGCTGAGCTATACCCCCATATTTGGTTCGCTGTTCGGACAGCTTCTGTATTATAGCATACCTGCGGAATTTGTCAATAGCTTTTTTTCATTTTTTCCAGCGTCCATTTTTCGCGGTTTTCCGCTTTCGTGGCTGGACAAATGCTTTCCCGTGTGCTATCCTATATACAGCGATCCTGACAGTAAGCTTTCGGGCTGCCTGAAAGGTGCGAATATGGTGTTTGACCGCGGAAATTTCCGGGGTCAACTGCTGTTGCCGTACCGTCAGGGTGCGGCAATTTTTGTTGGGGGTGTTTTATGTGGAAACAAGACTCGCAGTGATGAGCATCATTGTGGAAAACGGGGAAATGGTGGAAAGGCTCAACGCGCTGCTTCACGAGTATGGGGAATTTATCATCGGCCGAATGGGCATCCCCTACCGCAAACGGGGCGTCAATGTTATCGCCATTGCCATGGACGCGCCCCAGAATACCATCGCCGCTCTGTCCGGCAAAATCGGAGGCCTGGTCGGCGTCAGCGTCAAGACCGCTTACTCCGGCGTGATCTCCAAAGAATAATTGGGAAAGAGGTATCTACCATGAACAAAAAAGTACGTTGGATCACCGAAACTGCCGTTATGCTGGCGTTTCTCGTCGCGTTGCAGGCGCTGACCAAGGGCTTTGGTCAGTTCGTCACCGGCTCCTGCGTCAACGCCGTGCTGGCCGTTACCGTTCTGACCGCCGGATTGAGCAGCGGCATCGTCGTGGCCGTGCTCTCCCCGGTGCTTGCCTATCTGCTGGGCATCGCCCCGCAGATTCTCGTTCTTCCCGCCATCATGGTGGGCAATACCGTGTTCGTGGTTCTGCTGCGGCTGATCGCCGGTACGGACAGCAGGAAGGTCGGGCAGCAGATTGCCGCGTGGCTGGTTGCCGCTCTGGCGAAGTTTGCCGCGCTGTACCTAATCGTGGTGAAGGTCGTCTGCGGTGTGATGGCGCCGTCTCTGCTGGCGGCCGGCACGCTGAAAGAGCCGATGCTGAAAGCCCTCCCCGCCACCTTCAGCTGGCCGCAGCTCGTCACCGCCCTCATCGGCGGCGGCATAGCGCTGCTCATCGTCCCGGCGCTTCGCAAGGCGCTGCATCGGTAAAAGCGCAAAGTTCAAGCGCGGACACGATCTGTGTCCGCGCTTTCCTCATTCATCCAACAGACAAACCGCGTGGCAGGCCATGCCTTCGCCGGTGCCGGTGAAGCCCAGCTTTTCCTCCGTGGTGGCCTTCACGTTTACCCGGGACGGGGCAATTCCCACCGCAAGGGCAATGTTTTCCTCCATCTGCGGGATGAAATCCTTCAGCTTCGGCCGCTGAGCGATCATGGTCACGTCGATGTTGCTCACCCGATAGCCTGCCGCGGCGACCTTTTCCGCCACATTTTTCAGAAGCCGCAGGGAATCCGCGCCCTTATATTGGGGGTCGGTGTCCGGAAAATGGCGTCCAATGTCTCCCAGTCCCGCCGCGCCCAGCAGGGCGTCGGAGACGGCGTGGAGCAGCACATCGGCGTCGGAGTGGCCGTCCAGCCCCTTTTCATAGTCAATTTTTACGCCGCCCAGTATCAAATCCCGGCCTTCCACCAGCCGGTGTACGTCATAGCCATGCCCGATCCTCATTTGGTTTCCTCCAGCAGAAGCTCTGCGATCCTCAAATCCAGGGGAGTAGTGACTTTCAGATTCCGCTCGTCGCCCTCCACGATCTTCACGGAGAAACCGATTCGCTCTACCGCGGAGCAGTCGTCCGTGACGTTGGCATTGTCCGCTTTCGCCTTTGCCAACGCGCCCCGGAGCAGGTCAAAGTCGAATACCTGTGGGGTCTGCACGGCGTACAGCGACGCCCGGTCGGGGGTGGATTTCACGATTCTCCCCTCGACCACCTTGACGGTGTCCTTCACGGGAATTGCCGGGGCGGCGGCACCGTAGGTGTTGGCCGCCCGGACTACCCGGTCGATCAGCTGCCAGGAGGCCAGCGGTCTTGCCCCGTCGTGGACGGCGGCCAGCCTGACCTTATTCGAAAGGGCGTTCAGACCCAGATTCACCGACTCCTGGCGGGTTTTTCCTCCGGCGACCACGGCGGTGACCTTGTCCATGTTCTTGCAAAGCCCCGTAATGGGCAGGATCAGGTCTTCCCGGGTGACGACGACGATCTCCGAGATGGCGTCACAGTCCTGAAACGCCCGCACCGTCCGGGCGATCATGGGTTCGCCGCCCAGCGGGGCCATGACCTTGTCGATCCCCCCCATCCGTGAGGCCGTACCTGCGGCCACGATCACCGCGCCGCAGTATTGTAACTTCAGCAGCTTCCGCGCCGGGCGGGTCACTTTGGTAATATCCACGCTTACAGCTCCTTTACGAGTTTTTTGAAGAACGCGCCCCGTACCATGAAGTTTTTGAACTGGTCAAAGGCGGCGCTGGCGGGACTCATCAGCACCACGTCTCCCGGCTTCGCCGCGGCGGCCGCCGCCCGGACAGCCGGTTCAAAGCTGCCGCAGTCCACGATTTCCAGCGTGTTCGGGTCGTATTCCGGGCAGCTAACCACCGCTTCCCGGATTTTTGGGCCGGTGGCGCCGCCGAGGAACAGCTTCTTTACATGGGCGCAGATTTCCGGCCCAAGCACGTCGTAGGGGATGTGCTTGTCGTAGCCGCCGGCGATCAGGATCACCTTTTCCGGGAAGCTGCGCAGACCCGCAATGGTGCGGCTGGGGCTGGAGGCGATGGAATCGTTGTAGAACCGCACGCCGTCCTTCACCCGCACCAGCTCAATGCGATGCTCCACGCCGCCGAAGGTTTTTGCGACATGGCAGACGGTTTCGTCGGACACCAATCCCTCCACTACGGCGATGGCGGCCATATAATTCTCTATGTTGTGGACGCCGGGAATGAGAATGTCCTTGGCGGGAAGAATCGGTTCCCCATTCCGGCAAATGACGCCGTCTTCGATGCAGACGTAGGCCATGCCCTTCCGGGAGAAGAACCGGGTGGTGCCGTTGCCCCGGAAGGCGGCGGTGATATCATTGTCGGCGTTCAGCACCAGAAGGCCGTCCTTGCCCTGATAACGGAAAATGTTCTTCTTGGCATCCACATACTCCTGCATGTCCTTGTGGATGTCCAGATGGTTGGGCGCCAGGTTGGTGACCACCGCCCGCTGGGGACTGCGCTTCATGTCCATGAGCTGGAAGGAGCTAAGCTCCACTACGGCGAGGTCCGTTTCCTTCATCTGCCGGGTAAGGGGGAGCAGGGGCGTGCCGATGTTGCCCCCCAGCCAGACGGTTTTCCCCTCCGTCTTCAGCATTTCCGAAATCAAGGTGGTGGTGGTTGTCTTGCCGTCGGAGCCGGTGACGCCGATGATGGGACAGGGGCAGACTTCGAAGAATGCTTCCATCTCGGAGGTCACCTCCGCCCCCCGGCTGCGCAGGGCTTCGATGGCGGGATTGTTGGGGTGCATTCCCGGGGTGCGGAACAGGATATCCGCCGCCACGCCGTCTAAGTAGTCATCGCCCACGTGGAGCTTGCAGCCCAGATTTTCCAGCTCCAGAACCTCGGCGTCCAGCTTTTCCCGGGGCGTCCGGTCGCAGCCCACCACGTCACAGCCGTATTCCAGCAGAAGCCGAACCAACGGCCGATTGCTGACACCCAGCCCCAGCACCGCGATTTTTTTATTTTTTAGACCCATAAAGTATGTATCAAAGGCAGAATTCATTGGAGATTCCTCTTTCCCGGAAATTTTACGGTGAGATGCCCGCCTGCGGATGCGGGCACGTTTTCCTTTAGTATATCCCTTCCCAAAAGAATTTGCAAGACATTTGACAATTCCCTTTTCATGGGGTACAATATGGGGGCGACCGGGTCGGACAGCCGCGGACGCGTGCCGAAAGGCAGCGGATGAGGAAAGTCCGGGCTCCATAGGGCAAGGATAACGGGTAACGCCCGCCGAGAGTGATCTCAGGACAAGTGCAACAGAGAGATACCGCGTCCCGCGTCCTCAGGATGCAGGCCGTAAGGGTGAAAAGGTGGGGTAAGAGCCCACCCGGCCTGTGGAAACACAGGTTTTACGATGTAAACTCTATCCGGAGCAACGCCGTGGAGGAACGCATGGTCTGCCCGACCGTTCCGAGGAGGCGGCTTGACCCCGGGAGCAATCCCGGGGCTAGATAGATGGCTGTCAAGACAGAACCCGGCTTATAGACCCGCGTCGCCAAATGTGCCTCAGCTGAAAACTCAGCTGAGGCACATTTTCGTTATATTTCCGCTTTGTCCGCATCGGTATCCTTTGGGGTCTTCTTGGGAAGGGTGTCCCAGTTGGCGCGGCCGGTGCGCTTTGCCATTGCCAGAAGCTCCTGCGCCAGAGCGTCGGTGACCTGCCCCGGCGTCAGACGCCAGCGCCAGTTAAAGCCGACGGTGCCGGGCTGGTTTATCCGGGCTTCGTTGCCCAGCCCCAGATGGTCCTGGATGGGAATGATGCAGTCCTTCGCCACTGCGGTCATGGCGAGGTTGATGAGAACCTTGTACATTTGGTCGTCCGGGGTAAAGTAGTCGCTCAGGTAGTTGCGAACCTGCGTCTTTGCTTCGGCACTGAGACCCGCGTACCAGCCGGCCAGGGTCTCGTTGTCATGGGTGCCGGTGTAGACCACGCAGTTGGAATTGTAATTGTGCGGCCAATAGTCGTTCGCGCCGCCTACGTCCGCCGGGTCAACGGCGAATTGCAGCACCTTCATATTGGGGTAGCCGCTGTCCCGCACCAGGGCGCGGACGCCGTCGGTCATAAGCCCCAGATCTTCCGCGACAACGCTGACGTTCCCCAAATGACGGCGGATGGAATGGAACAGCTCCATGCCGGGTCCCTTCTCCCAATGCCCTCCTCTGGCGGTCTTGGCGTCTGCGGGGATGGAGAAATATTCGTCAAAGCCCCGGAAATGGTCAATGCGCACCACGTCGTAGAGCTTGAAGCTGTACCACATGCGGCTGACCCACCAGGCAAAATCCGTGGCGCGGTGGAACTCCCAATTGTACAGGGGATTTCCCCAGGCCTGACCGTCCTCGGCAAAGGCATCCGGCGGGCAGCCCGCGATGGCGGTGGGGGCATTGTGTTCGTCCAGCTGGAACAGCTCGGGATGCGCCCAGACGTCCGCGCCGTCGGGGGATACGTAGATGGGGATGTCCCCCACGATCTGGATGTGCTTGGCGTTGGCGTAGGCCTTCAGGCGGCTCCACTGCTGGTTGAATTTGAACTGCATGTACTTCTGGAACTCTATGTCGAAGTACAGCTCCCGGTTGTAATGCTCCAGAGCAAAGCCCCAGTGCATCCGGATATCCTCCGGCCAGGCGCGGAAGGGCTGGTCGTGGAAGAAGGTTTTCAGCGCCATGAACAGGGCGTAGTCGTTCAGCCACCAGCCGTTGTCCCGGATGAAGTTCTGATAGTCCGCATCGGCGCTGATGCCGCTGCGCTCATAGGCCTTGTGCAGCAGGGCAAAGCGGTGCTCGTGGAGCTTGTCAAAGTCCACCTTGGCGGGGTTGCCGCCGAAGCTCACGCCGTCGCATTCCTCCCGGGTCAGCACGCCCTCCTCCACCAGCGCGTCCAGGCTGATGAGATAGGGATTCCCGGCGAAAGCGGAATAGGCCTGGTAGGGGGAATCGTCGGAGAGGCCGTAGCTGGTAGCCCCCAGAGGCAGAATCTGCCAGTAGCGCTGACCGGCCTTTTGCAGCCAATCCACGAAATCATAGGCCGCCTGGTCAAAACAGCCGATGCCGTATTTGGACGGCAAGCTGGTAACAGGCAGCAGTACACCTGCGTATCTTTTCATTTCCTTTGGCTCCTTGCTTCAATATGTCCCTGAAAACCCGCCGACCCTTCGGAGGAAGCCCCGGAAAATCAACGTTTTCGCTGAAATTATAATCCCTGTCCTGTGGAAAATCAACAATTTTTTGCAGGAAATTTTCTTTTTTCAAAAGGCGGCGGGAAGCATTGCATTCATCCCCAGGATGTGCTACAATGGCTCCGCTTTCCCCCAAAAAGTTGGGGGATGCTGTTTGCTTACATAGAAAGGTGAATTCCATGAAATCCAAAATCGCCCCCGGCACGTCGGAGCGGCTCCCCCGGCAAATTCTGCTTTTCAGCCTGCCGCTGATGGCCTCCAATGTGCTTCAGGTTCTGTTTAATATGGCGGATATCGCCGTCATCGGCCGGTTTGCCGGCTCGCTGTCCATGGCGGCCGTCGGCTCCACCGCCACCGCCGTGACGCTGTTTACCGGCATTCTCATCGGTGTCGGCGGCGGCATCAACGCCCTCGTCGCCCGGTATTACGGCGCCAGGGATCAGCAGGAGCTGCAAAGAACCGTCCATTCCTCGGCCATTCTCTGCCTGATCTGCGGCATTTTGCTGCTGATTTTCGGCTTCTTCGGCTCCCGGCCGCTGCTGCGGCTGCTGAACACCAAGCCGGAGCTGCTGGACAAGGCCACGCTTTACATGCAGATTTACTTCTGCGGTATGCCCGCCCTCGCCCTGTATAACTTCGGAAACGCCGTGTACAGCGCCATCGGCAACACCAAAAAGCCGCTGTACTACCTTCTGTTTTCCGGCATCGTCAATGTGGTGCTGAATCTGGTGTTTGTCATTGTGTGCGATCTGGACGTGGCCGGTGTGGCCCTCGCCAGCATTATTTCCCAGTACCTCTCCGCCATTTTCCTCACGGCCGCGCTGTTCCGGAGCCGGGAAACCTACGGTCTTTCCCCAAAGCTATTATGCCTGCACCGGAAAAACTGTCGGGAAATTCTGACGCTGGGCATTCCCTCCGGTCTGCAAAACGCCATTTTCTACATTGCCAATATGTTCATTCAGGCGGGCGTCAACAGCTTTGACACCGTTATGGTGGCAGGCAATTCCGCCGCCGCCAATGCCGACGGCCTGGTTTACGACGTCATGGCAGCCTTCTACACCGCGTGCAGCAGCTTCATCGGCCTGAACTACGGCGCCGGGCGGCGCAGGGAGATTCGGCGCAGCTACCTGATCTGCCTGGGGTATTCCTTCGGCGCTGGCGCCATTCTGGGCTTCTCTCTGGTGGCCTTCGGCCCCGTGTTCCTGACGCTGTTCACCACCGACGCCGCCGTCATCGAGGCGGGCATGAAGCGGCTGACCATTATGGGCTTTTCCTACTGCGTCTCCGCTTTTATGGACAACGCCATTGCCGCCTGCCGGGGGCTGGGAAAGAGCCTGGTTCCCATGATCATCGTGATTTCCGGCTCCTGTATTTTCCGTATCATCTGGGTCATGACCGTGTTCGCCTGGTTTAAGACCATTGCGTCGCTATATCTCGTCTACATTTTCTCCTGGACGATCACCGCCGCCTTTGAAAACTGGTACTTCTTCCGCTGCTATCGGAAGCTTTCTGTGTAGCGTAGGCTTATGATTCCTTCCCGGTATGGGCTTGGATGGCCTGGGCGATCCGCTCCTTTACCAGCGCCGCCAGCTCCGTGGTCTTCAGATTGCTGTATTCCTCCCAGCAAATGGGCTTGAGATAGTGAATCTGGACGGTAACGGGCTTGCTGCCCTTCTGATCCAGCACCTTGAAGCTGTCCACCAGCGCCACGGGGACGATGGGACATTTGCTCCTGGTGGCGCAGCGGAAGCTGCCGCTGTGGAATTGCCCCATTTGGTTGCCGTTCCGGCTGCGGGTTCCCTCCGGGAAGATCAGATAATTCCGCCCCGCCTTTACCTCCCGGATGACGCTCTGAATCACCGTCAGGGACTGGCGCACATCCTCCCTGTCCATGGGAAAGGACCTGGTGCAGATGGCCACCTGATGGAGGAAGGGAATGTCGTACAGCTCCTTTTTCAGCACCGCGCCCACGGGGATGTCACAGGTTGCCGCCACGGCCAGGACATCGAACATACCCTGATGGTTGGCGTAAAGCATGAACCCGCCCTCTTTGGGGATATTCTCCGTTCCCGATACCTGCAAATCGATGTTGCCGCCCCTTACCGCCCGTTTCAGGATGTACTGGATATGCCGGTACATTTCCTCCTCGGAATACTTTTCGGGGTGCTTCGCGTAACGGCAGAGCTTCTGCCACGCGCCGGGGACAATCGGGAAATTTTTCAGTACCATGGTAACGATGCGATTCATTTTGCCTGACCTCTTTCTGTAAATGGCTATTGGGACATTCTATCACGGTTCCATTCAATATGCAAGACGGAAGCCGGGAACAGGGCTTTGCCCTGTTCCCGGCTCTTTTTTTACTTCAGGATATTTTTAGCCGACGAGACGAGCTCCGCCGCAGTCTCCCGCTTGACGGTGACGGTGGACACGCCGTCCAGCGTGACCAGGCAGGAGGTGGAATTGTAGGCGTAGAAGCTCAGGGTCACTTGGGAGAAGCTGTCCCGGTCTCTGAAAAAGCGGAAGGTGATTTCCGGCTCCCCCTCCGGGGTGATGCCGGTGGCGTAGCCGTTGGAGGTCATGTTCGACAGACTGTTCAGGACGGAAGCAAACGCCACATCCTGCCCGTCCAGCTTCCAGACCGTTTCCTCCGTGACGGTTCCCTCGTCGTCCGTCTTTTCCTCGGAAGTTCTTGTCAGCACGTACTCTTCGCCATCCACCGTGACGGCAACGCTCTGCACCGTATCCCAGTCCATCAGGATCACGTCGTCGGGCTGCAAATCGGCGTAGGTGGTGTAGCGCAGGGTATCGCTGAGGGTGGCGTCCCGCTGATAGATCATTTTGGAGCCGCTCAGGCGCACGTAGCACTCGCCGTTCTCCGAAGTGCTGATCTCCAGCGTATAGGCCGCCTTGCCGCCGTCCAGAACCGTCGCCGTCACCGCCGGGGCGTCCAGGCCGTACCGGGACAGATCGGTTGCATTGTAGTCCACGCACTCGCTCAGGTTCAGGTTCGTCACCATGTCCAGAAGGGTCTGGGTCAGGTCGTTATCCAGCGCCTTGCCGTCCATAAACCAGACGTAATCGTCGGAATAGGCAAGGCCGCTATTCTCCTCACGGGTAATTTCATAACCGCCGCCGGGAAGCGCCACCGTAAGGCCGGTGAGCTGAGTGACCTCCGGCAGGGTCTGGTGCTTCAGAACGTCATACAATCCGTATTGGAAATGCTCGATGATGTTGCTGTCCACCAGATAGACGTTTCCGTCGCCGTTGGAGAAATACCGCTGGCCGCCCACGGCGGTTTCCAGGCCGATGGAAAGGGTATGACTCTGACCGTCCTCCACCGTGATCACGCATACGGGGATTTCCAGACCGTATTGGTCAAGATTCTCCGGATTCTCAATGGTTTTGGTGGATTCCACATCCGTGAGGGCTTCCAGCATTTTGTCAAGATAGGTTTCGTCCAAGGGAAATGCCGCGTCCTGGTCGCACACCCAGCCGTCCTCCCCGGCGGTGAAGGAGACCTTCTCGCTGTAGTCCCAGCCGAGGTTCGTCACGTTTTCCGGGTCGAGAGAAAACACTGTCTGCGTTTCGTCCTCCTGACCGGCGGCATTTTTGCTGATGGTTCCCACTATTGCGGTCGCGCCCACCAGCACCGCCAGAATGAGCAGCAGGAGCAGCAGCTTTTTTCCGTTTTTCATCTCCGCTTCCTCCTTATCCAGATAACGATTCCCAGGGTGATGACCGCCGCAGGAATCACGCCTACCACCGCTATAGTGAGCGCCGATACCGTGGCGCTGTCCATGGTCAGCGTGTCGCTGCTCAGGGATTTTGCGTGGATGGACAGGCTGCTCTGTTCTGCCTGACACAGGTATCCCAGGGCGTTGAGGAAGAAGTCCTGGTTGCCGCCGGAAACCTGGGTGTTGGTCTGGTCGTCCACCAACGCCGCGGAGGATACCCAGACGATGTCGCCGGTGATGCCGTCGTCCACGGTATCGCTGATGGCGACCGCCAGAGCGAAGGGGCCGTTTACGTCCCCCTCCTCCTTTTCGTAGGTGGTCAGGTCATACCCCGCCGCCTTGGCAAAGGCGGAAGCGGATGTGGTCAGCAGCTTGGTGACGGACAGGGTGTCCCGCAGATCCTCCGCCACCGTAAGTCCCTGAGCGATGGGCAGCAGCACCCGGTAGCCACCGTCGGTCAGGGGCGTTGTGATGGCGTGGGACGCAATGTCCGGCAGCAGGAAATAGGGCGTGCCCCAGACGTAATGGCTCTGGTCGCTTTCCACCACGACGCCGTCCACGGTGGTAACGCCGTAATCCGCCATCAGCGCTTCCAGATTGGTAAGCTCTCCGTTCTTCGGCGGGTCGGTGATGAGAAACAGATTGCCGCCGTTGCCCAGATATTCCAGGAGCTTGCTCTGCTCGTCCAGGGAAATGTCGCTCTGGGGGGCATTGATGAGAATGCAGTCCGCATCGGCAGGGACGGATTCCAGCGTCAGCAGGGACAGCTCTGCCGTCTCGATGTTCTGCTGCTTCACCGCCGAGGTAAAGCTGTCGCTCAGGCTGCTCTCCCCGTGGCCGGTGAGCAGGTACACCTTGGGGAGATTCTCGCTCACCACGTAGTCGATGGCGCTGGTCAGCTCGCTTTCTCCGCAGAAGCTCCAGTTTTCCGTACCGTAGTAGTAATAGCTGGTGTAGTCCATCACGAAAATGTCGTTATAGTCCACGTACCGGTACCGCTCCCCGGCCTCCACGATCAGGCTGTTTTCCGTGAAGCTGTCGGTATACTGCTGGGTGAAGGTGGGGAACACGTCCGGGTCCTTCTTCACCACGCGGATCTTGTCGCTGAGGGACTGGTAGCGGCTCAGCAGGGATTCCAGGTAACTTTCCTCCCGCCCGCTGCGGACGATCCAGTAAACCGTCACCTCGTCCGTCAGGCTGCTCACCAGCTTCTCCGTCTGCTCCGACAGGGTGAACAGCTGATTGGCCGTGGTGTCGAATTTTGTCACACTTGCCGGGAGGGCGGCGGCGAACACATTGACCATCACGGCGATGGCCAGCACAATGGCCGCCGCGGCCACGCTGTAGCCGCCGACCCGGAACGACCGGGTGGAGAAGGAATCCGCCACCCGCTTCCAGCTGAAATTGGGCTTTTTCATTCACTCCACCTCCGCTTCTCCAGGGACTGCACGCTCAAAAACAGGAAAAATCCCGTCACCGACAGGTAATACACAATGGCGGTCACGTCGAACACGCCGTTGACGATGGTATAAAACCGGGCAAACAGGCTCAGCTGGGAGATAATCTGAGGAAACAGCCCCTCAAACCGGCTGGAATCCCAGAGATACGCCCCAATCAGCCCCGCTTCCAGCACTGCCGCCAGAATCAGGGACACGAAGCCGTTTTTCGTCATCAGATACACGATGCCGCAGGCGATCAGCGCCGTCACCGCCAGCGCCGCCAGGGACGAATAGGCCGTGGCGGACGCAAACCCTGCCAGGTCGGACAGAAAATAGTTCACCAGCATCACCACGAAGCACAGTCCCGCCGCCACGGCCTGACTTTCCGTCACGGAGGAAATGTACATGCCGATGGCCAGCAGCGCCATCCCTAAGAAGAAGAATCCCACAATAGCGCCGTAGGCCGCAGGCAGGTACACGTTGCCGTAGGCGGACAGAACCACCGGGTACAGGCAGATGACTGCCATGGGCGCGGCGAACACCACCAGCATGGCGGCGAATTTGCCCAACACCACCTGCGTCATGGTCAGGGGCAGGGAATAGAGCAGCTGGTCGGTCTTCTGCCGCCGCTCCTCCGCCAGCACCCGCATGGTGAGAATCGGGACGATGATCAGGAACACAAAGCTCATGCTCCCGAGAACATATTCAAAATGCACGGAGGCGGACTGCAAATTGTAGACCATGGTGTAAATGCCCGTGAACAGCAGCAAAAATGCGCCGAACACGTACCCCGTCACCCCCGTAAAATACGAAGACAACTCGTGCCGGAATACCGCTCTCATTTGGCTCCCTCCCCGTTTCCTGAATCGGTCAGCTCCATGAAAATGTCCTCAAGGCTCGCCTTCCCGGCGGTCATGCGGAGAATCGCCTTGCCCGATCTGCTGAAGGCGAAGAAGATGTCCCGGCAAACTTCCTTTTCCGCCGGTACGTCCAGCTCCAGCGTCACGGCGCAGGCGCCGTCCTGCCGAGCCTTTGCCGTAAAATTTACAATGTGGGAAACGCCGGAGAGAATGCCGGGGATGTCTTTTTCCGCCGCCTCCGCGGTCAGCTCCACGGTGCTCTTTCCCGCAAACAGCCGCTCCAGGTTCTCCGGGGTGTCGCAGGCCACCAGCTTTCCCTTGGACAGAATCAGGATGGTGGTGCAGACCTGCTGCACCTCCGACAGGATGTGGCTGGAAAGGATGACGGTGCGTTCCTTCCCCAGCTGGCGGATCAGCTCCCGTATCTCCGTGATCTGCCGGGGGTCAAGCCCTACCGTGGGCTCGTCCAGAATGATGACCTCCGGGTCGCCCAGCACCGCCTGGGCAATGCCCACCCGCTGGCGGTAGCCCTTGGAGAGGTTTTTCATCAGCCGGTCGGCAACGTCCAATGTTCCGGTGACGGTCATGACCCTGTCCAGCTCCGCTGAAATATTCTTTTCCGGGATACCCTTTGCCCGCGCCACGAAGCGCAGATATTCCTTTGGCGTTCTGTCCAGATACAGCGGCGGCTGCTCGGGAAGATAGCCGATAAGGCGCTTGGCCTGGGCGGCGTCCTGAAAAATGTCATAGCCGCCGATGACCACCTCGCCGGAGGTGGCGGCAAGGCAGCCGGTCATAATGTTCATGGTCGTGGATTTTCCGGCGCCGTTCGGCCCAAGAAAGCCGTAAATCTGCCCCTTCTCCACGGTGAAGGACAGGTCGGACACGGCGGTATGACTGCCGTAGCGCTTGGTCAGATGCTTTACTTCGATCAACGCGGTTCCTCCTTCTGTTGCTGGGCGCTGCCCATACTCGTCTCCGATTATAGTACCGGAAGCTGAAAGGACTCTTAAAAAAATGTTACGCGTCTGTGAATAAACGCAGCCGGGACGGCATTGCCGTCCCGGCTAAAGCTTACGCTGCGGGCAGCTGGACAAAGAAGGTATTGACCCCGTCCGCGCTTTCCGCCCAGATTTTGCCGCCGTGCTTCCCAACAATGCTGTCCGCGATGGACAGACCCAGACCGTAGCTGTGGTTCATGCTCCGAGCCTTGTCCATGCGGTAAAACCGCTTGAAAATGTTCTTCAAATCCTCCTTGGATATGGCGTCCCCGGCGCTTGCCACGGAGAGCAGGCAATGACTTCCCTGCCGCCGCAAGGTAACCCGCACCGTGGAATCGGGAGAAGCGTACTTGGCCGCGTTGTCCAGCAGAATGTCCGCTACCTGCTTCAGGTGCTGCTGGCTGCCCTTGACAAAGAGGTTTTCCTCCACGCTGCTATCCAGGGTCAGCCCCTTTTCAAAATACACCGGCTCGAAGGGGAGCAGGGCGTCGCTTACCAGCTCGCTGAAATTCAGTCGGGAAAAGACCAGATTCTGCCCGCCGTTGTCCGCCCGCGCCAGTTCCAGCAGACTTTCCACCAGCCCCCGCATCTGATGGGACATGGTCATGATGCTGTCCACGAACCGGCTGCGCGCCTGTTCGTCGTACTCCGGCTCCTGCAAAAGCTCCGCGTTGGTCAGAATCACCGTCAGGGGCGTTTTCAGCTCGTGGGAAGCGTCCGCCACGAATTGGCGCTGCTGGTTCCACGCCGTCTCCACCGGCTTCACCGCCCACCTTGCCAGCAGGAAGGACAGCCCCAGAAACACGGCAAAGCCAAGTACGCCGATGAGAATACAGGTATTCGTCAGGCTGCGCATGGTGGCAAGCTCGCTGGACATGTCCACAAAGACGATGGTCTGCCCAAAGGGCGTGGTGCGCTTCTGAAAGCGCAGGCTGTAGTCCTTCAGGATGCCGGTATCCTCGCCGGAATTCAGCGCCAGGGTGATGATTTCCTGAATGGCCGCCGTATCCGTCAGGTCATAGTAGCCGCCAAAGCTGGCAGACAGCTCGCCCAGGGTGTTGACGCTTACATAGAAATAAGGAAGCTGCGCCTGTCTGGGAAATTCCCCGGGGCGGCCGGGGGAGGCGCGATCCGCCATAACGCTCTGCATCACCCGGATGCTCTGCTGCTCTAAATTATCATGGGTAAAATGGAGCAGCATCCCGAGAATCGCCAACAGCATGACGGTGACGACGGCCATATTGATGCAGATGAACTTGACTCTCAGCCGGCGAATCATTCTTCTGCCACCTCCAAACGGTATCCCAAGCGACGGACGGCCTCAATGCGCACATTGGAATTGATGGCGCTGAGCTTCTTTCTCAGGAAGCCCACGTAGACCTCCACGTGGTTCTCCACGGCGTTGGAATCGTAGCCCCAGACCCGGGCGAGGATCATTTCCTTCGACAGTATCCGATCCTGCGCCTGAAGCAGAAACCGCATCACGTCAAACTCCCGGGCGGACAGCCGCACGCTTTTCCCGCCGCAGACCAGGGTGCAGGTGTCTAAGTCAAGGGAAGTATTGCCGAACACCAGTTCGTCCACCTGTTTGCCCTGACGGCGCAGAAGGGCGTTGATGCAGGCCAGCAGCTCCCGGGTGTCGAAGGGCTTGGTCAGATAATAGTCCGCGCCGGAATTCAGGCCGTATATCCGGTCTTCCACGGCGGACTTTGCCGTCAGCATGAGGATGGACGTGGTGCAGCGCTTGGCGCGCACCTCCCGGGCGACCTGGTAGCCGTCCATTTTGGGCATCATCACGTCCAGGATCAGCAGATCGTAAATCCCCAGCTCGGCATATTCCGCGCCGGTCTCCCCGTCGTAGGCCACCTCTACCTCGAAGCCCTTGCCCTCCAGAAGCGTCTTGATGGAATCGGCCAGCAGCTTTTCGTCTTCGATTACCAGAATTTTCATGTTACATGCCTCCATAAATTCCGTTTTCATTATAATACCAAATATTCCTGAATTGGAACTGAAATCTTGTTTGTTAACAGTTCTTTTACAACCTGCCGCCGAATTTTTCAGATTCCGTTCAGCATTCCGTGCTATTCTGTGGGTAATGAAACATGAAAGGAAGCAAACCATTATGGATGAACAATTCTACGATTCCAACAACTCTTACGAAAATCCTTCTCAGGAGATCCCCGTCTACACGCCTCCCACGCCGAAGAAGCGGGAGAAGAAAAACCGCCTAGGCTTTCGCGTCTGCGCGCTGGCGCTGGTGTTCGCTCTGCTGGGCGGCGCTCTGGGCGCGGGCGGCGTCATGTGGTATGAAAGCAGCCGCGGCCAGACCGGTACGGCAAGCAAAAACGAGACCGCCATGCTCCAGGGCATCCGGGAAAACAGCGTCCTGAACACCGTCACTGTGGATTCCGGCAAGGAAATGACCGCCGCGGAAGTTTACGCCGCCAACGTCAATTCCACCGTCGGCATCACCACCTCCATCACCACCAACTACTGGGGCTTCCCGACCACCTCCGCCGCGGCGGGTTCCGGCTTCATCCTCACCGAGGACGGCTACATCCTGACCAACTATCATGTGGTGGAAAACTCCAACAGCATCACCGTAGCCATGTACAACGGCGACACCTATGACGCCGCCCTCATCGGCTACGACGAAAGCAACGACGTGGCCGTCCTGAAGATAGACGCTCAGGGGCTGTCCCCGGTGGTTCTGGGCGATTCCGACAACCTGAACGTGGGCGACAGCGTGGTGGCCATCGGCAACCCTCTGGGCGAGCTGACCTTCTCCCTCACCGCCGGTCTTGTCAGCGCCAAGGATCGGGAGGTCACCCTCTCCAATTCCCTGACCATGGATCTCATTCAGACGGACTGCGCCATCAACTCCGGCAACTCCGGCGGCGCGCTCTTTAATCTCTACGGTGAGGTCATCGGCATCACCAACGCCAAGTATTCCAGCTCCTCTTCCTCCTCCGCGTCCATCGACAACATCGGCTTCGCCATCCCCATCAACCATGTTCTGCCCATCGTGAAGAGCATCATTGAAAAGGGCTATCTCTCCAAGCCCTATGTGGGCGTCAGCGTTTCCGACGTGAACCAGCAGACCCAGCTCTACGGCATCCCCGCCGGCGCGGCCGTCCAGGCCGTTTCCGATGATTCCCCCGCCGCCAAGGCCGGGCTTCAGGCGGGCGACGTCATCACCAGCGTCAACGGCACGGAGATCACCGGCAGCAGCGATCTGGTCAGTCTGGTAAGCGAGGCCGCCATCGGCGACATGCTGACCATGACCGTCTACCGTCAGGGCTCGACCATAGAACTCACCGTCACCGTAGGCGAGCAGGTTCAGTCGGCGCAGGCCAACGAGCAGACCCAGCAGACCGTCTCCGACAGCCCGAGCGGCGGCCGGAACGGCTACCCCTTTGGGGGAAGACGGTAAAGCGGTTGCTTTCAAACGGCATACAAAAAGTCTCTGCCTGACGGTGTCGGGCAGAGACTTTTCGTTCTGCAATTATTTCCAGTGATTCAATGTAGGAACCAGCGCTTCCATATGGGCGCGAACCTGCTGCTCCGGCCAGCTTTCGCTTGCCATGTGCTTTGCGCAGAAATCGATCAGCTGCTCCTTGCTGGAATAGGTAAATTTTCCGCCCGCGTAGCACCACTTGCAGTATTCCTCGTTGAAAGAGCCGTCGGTTTCCCGGCTGAGGGTGGAATCCTCCAGCGGCATTCCGCAGCACTGGCAGATCAGCTGCCTGGGAGACCCCAGCAGCGTGTTGATGGAAACGTCGTAGAATTTTGACAGCAGCTTCAGCGTTTCCACGTTCGGCGTCGTTTCCCCGGTTTCCCAGCGGGACACCGCCTGCCGCGTGACAAAAACTTTTTCCGCCAGCTCGTCCTGAGACAGTCCCTTTTTTGCTCTTAAGTTATACAAAACATCCTTTGTATCCATGAAAAGCACCTCCTTGGCATAACTGTACCACAGGATTCCCACGCTGGCAAGCAACCCGCTGTTGCTGTCTACAGATTTGCAATGACCAGTAGCGCCAGAAATGCGACTGCGGCAACCGTTCCAATGAGCGCCAGAACGTTCAGAACTTTGATAACCTTTCTGCCAAACAGCCGGTACAACACGGCAAACACACCGATTCCGACCACGCCGCCCAATGTGTTCCCGATCAGGTCGGTGATATCGCTCCCGCCGATTGCGAGAACATACTGCATGACCTCGTAAAAAAGGCTTACGCAGAAAATCGGCAAAACCTTTTTCCAGAATCCCCCATCGGGCTTCAGCATGGAAACATAAATGCCGAAGGGCACAAAGGCCGCGACATTCAGCAGAATTTCGGACACGTCTACCCTGTCATTTACGATTCCCGAACCCGCAAAGGGGATAAGATTGACGCTTCTGTAGTTCATGTCCCGCAGGTTGGAAAAATCCATCTGAAGCTTGAACAGTATGATCCATGTCAGCGCCAGCAGATACACCATCAGCAAGACTTTCGTCAGTTTTCTATTTTGTTTCATGGTTGCTCCTATTCTTTTTCAGCAAAAATACCGATTGCACGTCCGGGTTGGATTCACGCAGTCTGCTACCCATTTGTCTGCTCCAGATAGATCAGCAGCACCGCGATGTCCGCCGGGCTGACTCCCGAGATTCTGCCCGCCTGACCGATGGACACCGGACGTATGGCGGCGAGCTTTTCCCGTGCCTCCAGCCGCAGGCCGGGGATGGCGGCGTAATCCAGATTCTCCGGGAGAAGGCGGGCCTCTTCCTTCCTGAATTCCTCCACCTGCTTTTCCTGCCGGGTCAGATAGCCCGCGTACTTGATCTGAATTTCCACCTCGTCGGTGACGGCGGCGCTCAGCTCCGGCCGCTCCGGGTCAAAGGGAGCGATGTCGGCGTAGCTCACCTGGGGGCGGCGCAGAAGGTCGGCCAGACGGGCGGAATTGGCCACGGGGGCTGTCCCCTTCCGTTCCAGCATGGCGTTGAGCCGCTCCGACGCGGGAACGCCGCTGCTCTCCAAACGCTGCACCTCCCGGCGCACCTGGGAGTACTTTTCCTCCACCGCCTGTACCCGCTCCGGAGGAATCAGGCCGATCTGGCCGCCGATGCGGGTCAGGCGCTGGTCGGCGTTGTCCTGACGGTGCAGCAGACGGTATTCCGACCGGCTGGTCATAATGCGGTAGGGTTCCTCCGTCCCCTTGGTCACCAGATCGTCGATGAGGGTGCCGATGTAGCTGGTGTCCCGGGTGAGAATCAGGGGGAGCCTGCCCTGAATTTTCAATGCGGCATTGATGCCAGCCACCAACCCCTGAGCAGCGGCTTCCTCATAGCCGGAGGTGCCGTTGAACTGCCCCGCGCCGTACAGGCCGGAAACCAGCTTCGTTTCCAGCGTGGGCTTCAGCTGGGTGGGGTCAACGCACTCGTATTCGATTGCGTAGGCGGGGCGCATCATTTCCGCGTGCTCCAGCCCCGCCACGGTGCGCAGCATGGCCAGCTGCACGTCCTCGGGCAGACTGGAGGAAAAGCCCTGAATGTACATTTCCTCGGTGTCCAGCCCGCAGGGCTCGATGAACAGCTGGTGCCGGGGCTTGTCCGCAAAACGGACGATCTTCGTCTCGATGCTGGGGCAGTACCGGGGGCCGACGCCGGAAATGGTGCCGTCGTACATGGGGCTGCGGTACAGATTCTCCCGGATAATCCGGTGGGTCTCCTCGTTGGTATAGGTCAGGTAGCACACGGCGGAATTATTGACCTTGTGGGTGGTGCGGAAGGAAAACGGCTCCGCCGTCTCGTCCCCCGGCTGCACCTCCATTTTGGAAAAATCGATGCTCCGGCGGTTGACCCGGGGGGGCGTGCCGGTTTTGAAGCGGCGAAGGTGCAGCCCGAGAGCGCGTAAATTGTCCGCCAGTCCCACGCTGGGGTGCATCCCGTCGGGGCCGGAGGGAATGACGCTCTGGCCGGTGATGACGGTGCTGTCCAAGTACGTCCCCGTGGCAATGACCACGGCCTTCGCGCCGTATTCCGCCCCCAGCTGGGTGCGCACGCCGGTGACGGCGCCCTCCGCAGTCAGAATTTCCACGATCTGCGCCTGTTTCAGCTCCAGATTTTCCTGCAATTCCAGTGTGTGCTTCATATACTGCCGGTATTTTACCCGGTCGGCCTGAGCCCGGAGGGAATGGACGGCGGGACCTTTGCCCCGGTTCAGCATCCGGTACTGGATACAGGCATGGTCAGCCGCCGCGCCCATCTCGCCCCCCAGCGCGTCCAGCTCCCGCACCAGGTGTCCCTTTCCGGTGCCGCCGATGGCGGGGTTGCAGGGCATATTTCCCACGGCGTCCAGGTTGATGGTAAAGAGAATGGTATGGTTGCCCAGCCGGGCGGCGGCAAGGGCGGCCTCGATTCCCGCGTGTCCCGCCCCGATCACGGCAACGTCACAGCTGCCCGCGTAATAGCTCATAATGGTTCCTCCTGTGGGAAGAAAGGGGTCACGCCTCTTCCTGTCCCTCTGTCTGCTTTTTCTCCTCCGGGGGGAGGACAAAGGGCCTGCACACGATCTCACACCGGTTGATGGGGGTGCCGAGGGCATGGAATTTCTCCTCGTACCCCGTCATGATGCCGACGATACCGTCCTTGTGCAGATCATGAGTGACGTTCTTCACTTCCAGGCCGCAGGCGGCAAATTCTTCCAGGCTGTAGGCAAACAGGGGGGCGTTGTCGGTTTTGAAGTGGATTTCCCCGCCCTCCCGGACGGTGCGGCAGTATTTGTCCAGAAATGTCCGATGGGTCAGGCGGCGCTTGGCGTTCTTCTTCCGCGGCCATGGGTCGGGGAAGTTGATGAACAGACGGTCAATCTCCCCAGGAGCAAAAATCTCCTCCATTTTTGCCACGTCCATGTCGATGAAGAACACGTTTTTCAGCGCCATATCCCTGGCCTTCTCCATGGCCACCACCATGGCCTCCCGGCACCGCTCCACGGCGATGAGCAGCACGTCGGGGTTACTTTGGGCAGTCTCGGCGGTGAATTTTCCCTTCCCGCAGCCGACCTCCACCCACAGCGCCGTACAGTCCGGTTTCAGGCTCCGCCAGTTTCCCCGCAGCGTCTCCGGCCGGTCGATCCGGTAGGCGGCGCATTTTTCCATTCTGGGTTCCAGATTCCGCATTTTTCTCATTCTCATGGTGTCTTCCTCCAAGCTTCCGCATTTCGGTGTACTATTATAGCAGAGCGCAGCCTGTACGTCAAAGGAAATATCCGCTTTACATTTGCAAAGCTATCCGGTACAATAATGGGCAAAGGGAGTGATGTACTGTGCGATTCTTTGACGACCCCGGCAAGGCCCTGCAGCAGATGGAAGACGAGCTTCTGGAGGAAGATTGGGAAGAAGACGAGGAAGATGTGGACGAGGACGGCGAGGATTTCCAAATCCTCACCCGGCACAGCAGCCGCCCGGTCAACTACGCCGTGGACTTCGACCGCACGGTCTACGACGACGAGGAAACGGACGACGCCTATTACGCGGAAGATTATATCGCCGACCGCAAAAGCCGGAAAAAGCAGCGGAAGAAAGGCTCCGGCGGTCTTGTGCTGCTGCTTCTTGGGGAACTGGCCGGTATCGCCGGTATCATCTGGTGGTGGTTAAAATGGCTGAGCTGAAGACCGTAGGGCGCTTTGCCCCCACCCCCTCCGGACGGATGCACCTGGGCAACGTTTTTGCGGCGCTGATGGCCTGGCTGTCCGTGCGTTCCAAGGGCGGGGAACTGGTTCTCCGGATGGAGGATTTGGACACCCAGCGAACCAGCGCCGAATACGCGCAAATCCTCCGGGAAGACCTGCGCTGGCTGGGTCTGGACTACGACCGGGAGACGCCGCCCCAGAGCGCGCGCAGCGCCGTTTACGACAGGTATTTTGACAAACTTGCCGAAATGGGGCTGCTGTATCCCTGCTACTGCACCCGCAGCCAGCTTCACAGCGTCAACGCCCCCCACTTATCCGACGGCACCTACGTCTACCCCGGCACCTGCCGGAATCTGACGGAGGCGCAGCGTTCCGCCTTTCACCGCGCCCCTGCGTGGCGGGTTCGGGTGCCGGACAGGGTGTGGGCGGTGGAAGACCGGGTGCAGGGGCATTATGAATGCAATCTCGCCACCGACTGCGGAGACATGGTGGTGCGCCGGGCAGACGGTGTCTACGTCTATCAGCTTGCCGTCACCGTGGACGACGGGGAGGCCGGGGTCACCGAGGTGGTGCGGGGGATGGATTTACTCAGCTCCGCCCCCCGGCAGATGTATTTGCAGGCGCTGTTGGGCTTCCCCCATCCGGCCTATGCCCACGTCCCCATGCTTCTTGCCCCGGACGGCCGCCGTCTGAGCAAGCGGGACAAAGATCTGGATTTGGGGCAGCTCCGCGCCCGCGTCACCCCGGAAAAGCTCATCGGTACGCTGGCCTTCTGTGCCGGGCTGATTGAGAAGAACGAGCCGGTTTCCGCCCGGGAGCTTGCGGGAGAATTCCGCTGGGACAAGCTGCGCAGGGAAAGCATTTTCCTGGATTCCGAACAACTTGAATAATACTATTTCTTAATAAAATGATTTCATCATTTTATTCTGCCGTTTCACGGC
>ERZ857882.712-NODE-712-length-41852-cov-16.406800_pt1 | contig 41852 bp, 45 predicted proteins | sample MGYA00519697_ERZ857882 | MGnify/ENA primary metagenome ERZ857882 (study PRJEB31778, sample SAMEA3449373) | human gut metagenome | biome: human gut; feature: human-associated habitat; material: faeces | place: United Kingdom | collected 2010/2012 ...
GACGAATCGCCTGATTCGCGCCGCAGTCAATCAGCTCCGGCGGGCGATCGGCGGTTAACAGGATCAGTTTTTCTCCGGTTAACCCAGCTTCAATCAGTGCCGGATAGAGATTTGCTACCGCCGTGCCGGAGGTCACAATCACCGCCACCGGCTGCTTGCTGACTTTCGCCAGCCCCAGTGCCAGATGCCCCAGTCCACGCTCATCGAAATGGGTATGATGAATAAATGCGGAATTCTCCGCCGCCGCTAACGTTAACGGTGTAGAACGCGAGCCAGGGGCGATACAGATGTGTCTGACGCCGTGACGCGTTAATGCTTCCAGAATGACCGCCGCCCAGCGTCGGTTAAATGCGCTTACTGACATGAGTTTGTCCGGTATCAATATTGCGGCTAAGTATAAGGAGCTACAAAAATAGATTATTGATATGAATCGGTAATGATGCGACTCATTACTATTCCATTTGTAATAAAGTACGCAGCCCTGCCGCTTTGTTGTCGATTTCCTGCCACTCTTGCTCGGGGTCGGAACCACGGACAATGCCTGCGCCAGCATATAGCCGCACGATATTGCCGCTGATTTTTGCTGAGCGCAGGGAAACGCAGAATTCACTTTGCTGTAATGAGAGATAGCCCGCAGAACCGGCGTACCATTCTCGAGTGAACGGTTCGTGACGGGCGATAAACTGTCGCGCCAGATCGCGCGGTAAGCCAGCAACTGCTGCCGTTGGCTGCAACTGATGTAAACAGATCACATCATCCGCTTTGTTGAGTGAAGTCCAGATACAGCGGCGAAGATGCTGTACTTTACGTAGACGCAGTACCTGCGGCGGTAAAACATCCAGCGTTTGGGTATCGGCCTGCAATCGTTGGCAGATATCTTCCACCACCAACATGTTCTCGCGCTGGTTTTTATCATCCGCCATCAGCCACTCACCTAACTGCTGCGCCTGCTTATCATCAGGATGATTTGCTACCGTTCCCGCCAGCGCTTCGGTACGCAGCGCTTTGTCACGCCGCCGCCATAACCGTTCCGGTGAAGAACCAAGAAAAGCATTTTCGCCATCAAAGGCCATGTAAAAATGGTAGCAATTCAGATTGAGCCGACGACTGGCAGCCATCATCGCTGCCGCATTGACCGGACTTGCGAAATGCAGGTCGGTTGCCCGAGCAAGCACAACTTTGTCGAGCTCGCCTTCGGCGATGGTTTTCGTTGCCAGTTCGATTAATTGCGTCCAGCCCGTTTTGTCCGGCCAGTGTTGTTCTCGCGTGGTGGTAAAATGTAATCCAGGCAAGGGCTTGATACTCACCAGTGTGGCGATAAATTCTTTTGCCTTGATTGCATCGTGCTGAAGGGAGCTTTCGCTGAATAGCGTCAGCCGCAGCGTGGCTTTACCGCCACAACGTCGCCATTCCAGGCGTGGTAAAAGTAAATTGCCCTGCGACGGGTCAAACGCATTCAACCCCCAGATGCGTAAGTCGGCGTGTTCCGGGTGCTGGCGAAGAAACCGTTGTGCCTGGTCCAACGACGTAAAACGGGTTATCGCACCCAGGACGGCAGCTTCTTCATCACCATTACGTTGTTGCCAGTAGAATTGCGGGTACGTTTGCTGACTGGCCAGCCAGCTCAAGGCATCAAAAGCGTCTTTGAGAGGGAAAGGAATATCGATAACCCGAATGCCGGGTGTCGCCGGAATCTCTTGCGACAAATGGCGCAGTAGATTTTCCAGCGCCGTAGTAAGTGATTGCACGCGGACCTCTCCCTGTTAAAAGCCTCACATTATACGGGGTACGACAAAAAAAATGCAGTACCCCGGTGTAGGGAGGTTTTAACGGCGTGCCAGCAACAGTCCTAGAACCAGCCCAACGGCCGCACCCACACCAATTCCTTGCCAGGGTTTTTCGTGGACGTAGTCATCAGCACGATAAACAGCCTGCTTCGCCCGATAGTAATAACTGTCTGAAGCCTGGCTAACCCGTTTTTTCACATCATCCAGCGCTTTTTCTGCACGCGCTTTCAGCTCAACATATTTCTGATCGGCGGGATCGCCAGAGGAGCGGAGCACCTCTTCCAGTGTTTCACTAAGCAGCGTCAGGTCATCATCAATACGTGTATCACCAAACTGATTAGACATTCTCGTTCTCCATTTGTGTAAAACCTGTCACTAACTATAGACAAGGGTTATTGATTACGCCTGAATTACCTCGCGTGCCATCCCAATGTGTGGGATACCATCTTCTTCATAAATATCGGTCACAGGGATGAAACCAAATTGCCCATAAAAGTTTTGTAAATGCGCCTGCGCCCCCAGATAAATCGGCTTCTCCGGCCAGCGGCGAGTACACGATTCCAGCGCCTTACTCATCAATTGCTGACCGATTTTTTCACCGCGTAAGGCTTCGCTGACAATCACCCGACCAATCACAACGGGTTGCAGTTCGTCGTCACTTTTCAGAATCCTCGCATACGCCACCAGTGTCCCGTTATGCCAACCGAGAATGTGGCGATTTTCTCCCTCCAGATCGTCACCATCGATATCCTGGTAAGGACAGTTTTGTTCCACTACAAATACCGCACAACGCAGTTGTAATAAGGCATAAAGCTGAGAAACGGATAAATCAGAATGATGCAGATCTTGCCAGTCGATCATGGAAGGCTCCTTTGTGCTGTTTGCTTTATACTAGCCGGAATATTTTCAGCAGCGTGATGAACTCATGGAATTAATTTTTTTAGGTACTTCAGCCGGTGTGCCAACCCGTACGCGTAATGTCACGGCAATATTGCTTAACCTGCAACATCCGACCCAGAGCGGACTTTGGTTATTTGACTGCGGTGAAGGCACCCAGCATCAGCTACTGCATACCGCCTTTAACCCTGGAAAACTGGACAAGATTTTTATCAGTCACCTTCATGGCGATCATCTCTTTGGTTTACCCGGCTTACTGTGCAGTCGTTCTATGTCAGGCATTATCCAACCCTTAACGATTTATGGTCCGCACGGTATCCGTGAATTTGTGGAGACCGCGCTGCGGATTAGCGGCTCATGGACCGATTATCCGCTGGAAATTGTCGAAATTGGTGCTGGCGAAATTTTCGATGATGGCCTGCGCAAAGTGACCGCTTATCCGATGGAACACCCACTGGAATGTTATGGTTATCGTATTGAAGAACATGATAAACCAGGTGCATTAAATGCCCAGGCATTAAAAGCTGCTGGCGTGCCGCCTGGCCCGCTGTTTCAGGAATTAAAAGCGGGCAAAACAATCATGCTGGATGATGGAAGGCAGATTAATGGCGCAGATTACTTAGCCGTTCCAGTGCCGGGTAAAGCGCTCGCTATTTTCGGCGATACCGGCCCCTGCGATGCCGCGCTGGAGCTGGCTAAAGGCGTCGACGTAATGGTTCACGAAGCGACTCTGGATATGGCGATGGAGGCCAAAGCCAACAGTCGCGGCCATAGTTCTACACGCCAGGCGGCGGCACTAGCCCGTGAGGCTGGAGTCGGTAAGCTAATCATTACCCACGTCAGCTCGCGCTATGATGACAAAGGTTGTCAGCACCTGTTACGTGAATGTCGGTCAATTTTCCCGGCGACTGAACTGGCGAATGATTTCGCGGTGTTTAGCATTTAAGTCGAAAGCGGTGGTTAGTTAGCAGATTAATTTAACGATACCAACGCATTTATTTGACATTTTTTCATCTGTTTGCCGGATACGTTTGATGTCGATATCAGGCAAACAGAATTATCATTTTTAGTTTTGTGAATTGTCCAGATCTTTCGCCAGTCCAATCAGGCGAATAAATTCCGCTCTGTAACCCTGTGGATCTTCCCCTTTTGCCTTCTGAGCCCACTGTTTGATCTGCTGCCAGGAGGTATTATTCAGGTATTCAGAACCGCGTAACTTTTGCCCATATGCAGCCACTGCTGCGCGAAAACGCATATCTTCTGAAGGTGCCTTTATTGCGAATGCCAACGGGAATTCAACTAACTGACTTTCTTTTCCCTGTGGGGATTTCCAACGAATCTTTAACCAGGCAAGTTCTTTTGTTTTGTCCGATTTCGCTGATTTGTTATCCGGGGCATAGCGTAACTTATCAATTGATGCTTTTTGCCCTTTCAACGTTAATTCAAATAAAAATGTTATATGTTTACCTGCGCCAATATCACCCGCATCAACGTTGTCGTTATTAAAATCCTCTGCCCTAAGTTGGCGCTTTTCATAACCTATCTGACGGTATTCCGTTACCCACGCGGGGTTAAACTCAATTTGCGCTTTGACATCTTTTGCTACGGTAATCAACGTCTGCCGCATTTCACTGTTCAACACTTTCTGCGCCTCTGAGAGGGTATCAATGTAGCTATAGTTGCCGTTACCAACATCGGCAATTCTTACCATCATTGCCTCGTTATAATTGCTATCCCCCACGCCAAGCGTCGACAGAGTAACACCGGACTCACGCTGTTTTTTGACCATTGATTCAATCGATTTTGGATCGTCAATGCCAACGTTAAAGTCACCGTCAGTGGCCAATAAAATGCGATTGATACCACCTTTAATAAACCCCTTCGCTGCCTGCTGATAAGCCATCTCCAGCCCGGCACCGCCATTGGTACTGCCTTCTGCATCCAGCGAATCAATTGCAGCATTAATTTCCGCCTTGTGACTACCGGAGATAGAAGGCAACGCAATACGAGAGTCGCCAGCGTAGGTCACGATGGCAATGTTATCTTGCTTTTCATATCGTACAGTGTTACCCATAATATTCTCCCGCCCTTATGACACATTTCATGCGTTTTCAATAACACTCGCGGTAAATAGCCTCCTCGGAAGCTAAGTCGAATGGATAGTAGGCGTTGGTCATCAGCCGCTGCTGGTTGGCCTCCACAGAGACAGGGAACGCCTTGAAGTCCGCTTCCGTAAAGCCGCAGTCCCGCAGGGGGCGCAGGGGCAGGATGCGCTGCAGAAGGTCGCACAGATAGCCGATGGCGTCCTCCGCCTTGCAGCCGGTGATATCTGCCACCAGACGCTTGAACTTCATGATCTCGCCGTTGGGGTCGTTGCGGTCATAATACCGCAAAATCGCGCCGAACAGCATATAGTTGCTCTCACCGTGGGGGACGTGGTATGTTCCGCCCAGCGGGAAGCTCATACCGTGGACAGGTCCGCAGCCCGCCTTCAGGAAGGCGATGCCGGCGAAGAAGCTGGCCGTCACGAACTCGTCCAGATACTCAAACCGGGCGTCCTGCCCCTTCTCGTCGATGAGCTTGAAGCCTTTCAGGATCATGTCCATGGCCTTCTCCGAGAACATCTCGCTGGTGATGGTCTTGCGGTGAGGGCTCAGGAAGGATTCGGTGGCGTGAACCAGCGCGTCGATGGCGGAGCAGGCAAAGGGCTTGTAGGGCAGCGTCTTGATGAGCTCCGGGATCAGGCACACCTTGTTAGGAATGATGTCATCGGACACAAGACCCAGCTTCGTCTCTCCGCCGGTGAGTTGACCGTCGATCTCCGTCTTCACGATAGCCACGGAGATGTTGGTGCACTCGCTGCCGGTGCCGCAGGTGGTGGGGATGGCGATGACGTCCTTCTCATGAACAACGGGGAAGCGCTTGTAGTACAGCTCGTGGACGCTGTCGGGCCGCTTGCAGCCCAGCAGCTTGCACAGGTCCATGATGGCGCCGCCGCCCACGGCGATGACGCGGTCATAGCTGTCGTAGGGGATGGCGTCGTACATGATCTGGATCATAGCCTCGGAGGGCTCGCCTGCGCCGAACTTCTCCTGGAACACAAAGCTGCACTTGAGGCCCAGCTCCTTCATGAAGGGGGTGTAGATGAACTCGTTGGTCAGCACCACGTCACGCTCGTTCAGCTGGAACTCCTCCGCCATCTGGGCGAAGGTCTGAAATTTATACACGGTGGGCGCGAAGATGATCTCGCGCTTGTCCGCCATCAGGCTGGCGGAAAATGAATCCATTGCCATTTTGTTCTCCTTTTCTTATTTCCTCTCGATGGCCTTTTTGACAGCGGCCACGATATTGGCGGCCCGCAGGCCGTATTCATCCATCAGGAATGCCTGGGGGCCCACCTGGCCGAACTGGTCGTTGACGCCCACGAACTCCTGCACGGTGGGCCGGTTCTTGGCCAGACAGTTGGCCACGGCGCTGCCCAGACCGCAGGTGACGTTGTGATTCTCGGCGGTGACGATGGCTCCGGTCTCGGCGGCGCACTTCACCACCAGCTCCTCGTCCAGCGGCTTCCAGGTGAACATATCCACCACACGGACGGCGATGCCCTCGGCCTGAAGCTGCTCGTAGGCCTTCAGCGCCTCGTCCACCATGATACCGGAGGTGATGATGGTGGCCTGGTCCTTGTCGCTCTCGTGGAGGACGACGCCCTTGCCCAGCTGGAACGCCGTGCCGTCGCCGTAGACCTGGATGATGTCCTTCCGGACAAAGCGGGTATAGGTGACGCACTGGCAGTCCGCCACCTGCTGGGTGACGGCCTTCAACTGGGCGTAGTCGCAGGGATCGGTGACCACCGCCTGGGGGATGGACAGGTACATGGCGGCGTCCTCCAGCGGCATGTGGGTGCCGCCGTTGAAGGCGGCGCACACGCCCGCGTCGGAGCCGAACACATGGACCGGCAGGTCCGCGTAGGCGGCGGACATGTAGATCTGGTCATAGATGCGGCGGCTGGCGAAGGTGCCGAAGGTGTGGAGATACACCTTCTTACCGGTGGCGGCCAGACCGGCGCAGACGCCGGCGGCGTTGGCCTCGGCGATGCCCGCCTCATAGGCCCGGTCGGGATAGGTGGCCATCAGCTGCTTGGTGTTGACGCAGCCCATCAGGTCGCAGTCCACATAGCACACGCTCTTGTCGACGGCCATCATGTCCTTCAGCGTCAGGGCGAAGGCGTCCCGGCAGGCGCGGCTGTCCTTTTCATGCTTGGCGATCAGTTCCCGTTTCATTTCCGCACCTCCTCCAATGCTTTCTCGGCGGCGGCGATGGCCTCCTGCCACGCCTCCTCGCTGGGCTGGGAGGAGTGCTCCCGCTTGGGCTCGGCGAAGGTCGCGCCCTTGCCCTTGATGGTGTCCAGCACGATGCAGCTGGGCACGCCCTTCTTGGCATAGGCGTTCTGGATGGCCTGATAGATGGCCTCCACGTCGTGGCCGTCGATCTCCTGGGTGTACAGGCCAAAGCCCGCTGCCTTTTTGGCGATGTCGCCGTGGTCCAGGATATCGGTGGTCTTGCCGTCCAGCTGGTAGCCGTTGTTGTCGATGATGTAGATGAGGTTGTCCAGCTTGTGGGCGTAGGCGAAGTGGAACGCCTCCCACACTTGGCCCTCGTCGGCCTCGCCGTCGCCGACGACGCAGAATACATGGTTGGTGCGGCCGTCGATCCTGTTGCCCAGAGCCGCGCCGGCAGCTGTGGAAGCCCCCTGGCCCAGGGAGCCGGTGGTCAGGTCCACGCCGGGGGTCAGCTTCCGGTCGGTATGGCTGGGGAACCTGGTATGAGGCTGGTTCAGGGTATAGGCGTCCTCCATAGGATAGAAGCCCATCAACCCAAAGGTCGCATAGGCCACCGGGCCTGCGTGCCCCTTGCTGAGCACCAGCCAGTCACGGTCGGGATCAAGAGGATTTTTTGGATCAAAGTGCATGACCTCGCCGTACAGCACCGCCATCAGGTCAGCCAAATCCATGGATCCGCCCACGTGGCCGAAGCCCCGGGAATGGATGACCTTCAGCGTCTCCAGCCGGATCTCCGCCGCTAATATCTCAATTTTTTTTACGTCCATTCTTCTTCCTTTCCATGGCGCGCTATCACCACTCCGCAATCGTTCCATCGTAGTTCCGCCAAACCGGATTTTTCCAATTGTGGCCCTTTTTGGCCATCTCCTCCACCAGTTCCTCGTTCACATCGATGCCCAGTCCGGGCCTCGTCAGTATATCGGTGAAACCGTCTTTATAGGTGAATACAGAACGGTCATTAAGATAGTCCAGCAGATCGCTGCCCTGATTATAGTGAATGCCAAGGCTCTGCTCCTGAATGAATACATTGGGAGTACAGGTATCCATCTGCACACAAGCCGCCAGCGCGATCGGTCCCAGGGGGCAGTGTGGTGCAACCGCCACATCGTAGGCCTCCGCCATGGCGGAGATTTTTTTGCATTCACTAATACCGCCTGCGTGAGACAGATCAGGCTGAATGATGTCCACATAGCCATCCTGCAGCAGGTTCTTGAATTCCCAACGGCTGAACATCCGCTCTCCCGTGGCGATGGGGATGGAGCAGCTCCGTGCAATTTCCCGCAGCGCCTCATTATTCTGCGGCAAAACCGGTTCTTCGATGAACATAGGATGCAGAGGCTCCAACTCGCGGGCAAGCACCTTTGCCATGGTCTTATGTACTCTGCCGTGGAAATCCACTGCGATATCCATCTTCATACCCAGTGCCTCTCGGATGGCCGCCACACGTTCCACCACAGCCTCCACCTTGTCAAAAGTATCGATGTAGTGCATTTCTTCAGTGGCATTCATCTTTACAGCCCGATACCCCTGTTCGTATTTCTCCAATGCTTGACGACGAATATCATTAGGCCTGTCCCCGCCGATCCAGCAGTAGACCTTCAGCTTGTCTCGGCAAGCACCGCCCAGCATCTCATATACAGGCATCTGGTAATACTTCCCCTTGATGTCCCACAGCGCCTGATCGATACCCGCGATGGCGCTCATCATCACCGGCCCACCCCTGTAGAACCCGGTACGGTACATGGTTTGCCACAAATCCTCAATCTTACGGGGATCTTTCCCCAGCAAATAGCAGGACATCTCCTCCACGGCAGCTTTAACAGTGTGGGCATGACCCTCCACCACTGGTTCACCCCAGCCGCAGATCCCTTCATCCGTCTCGATTTTCAGAAACAGCCATCGGGGCTGTACCGGATATAGCTTCAACGCAGTGATTATCATATGCTTTTCTCCTATCTTTTCACGCGCCCGCTGGCATCTCCTCCCATCAGGCTCTCCACTTCCTTCACCGTCACCTGATTAAAATCAAAGGGGATGGAGTGCTTCAGGCAAGAAGCCGCTGTAGCAAATTCAATGGCGTCCTGTGGCTCACGCCCGCTGAGCAGGGCGTAGATCAATCCGCCGCCGAAGGAGTCACCGCCTCCCACACGGTCTACGATATGCATGGCGTATGTCTTGGCGAAATATGCCTTACCCTCCTGATATAGCATCGCTGACCAGTTGTTATTGTCGGCGCTGAGACTCTGTCGCAGTGTGATGGCTACCTGCGTGCATCCGAACTGTCGGCAAATGCTTTGGGCCACCTCCCGGTACCCATCGGCATTGATTTTTCCCGCCTGCACATTGTTATCCTGCGGTTTGATGCCGAAAACCTTTTCCGCATCCTCCTCGTTGGCAATACAGACGTCCACATACGACATCAGGCCTCCCATGACTTGCCCAGCCTTTTCCGAGCTCCACAAATTTCCCCGGTAATTCAGGTCGCAGCTTACCTTCACGCCCCGCGCCTTTGCGGCACAACATGCCTCCAGGCACAGCTCCGCAGCGCCGTCCGAGAGCGCCGGCGTAATGCCGGTAAAGTGAAACCAGTCTGCACCGCTGAAAATGGCATCCCAATCAAAGTCTCCGGATGCGGCGGTGGCGATGGCGGAATATTTGCGGTCATAAATGACCTTTGATGGGCGCTGTGACGCGCCTTTTTCCACAAAATATGTACCCATTCTTTCTCCGCCCAGGCACACATGGGACACATCTACTCCGTACCCGCGCAGCGTCCGCAGCGCAGCCGTCGTCAAATCGTTATCCGGCAGACGGGTAACAAATGCCGCCTCCATCCCATAATTGGCCAGCGACACCGCCACATTGGCCTCTCCACCGGCGAAAGAAGCTTCAAAGCTGTTTGCCTGCTTGATACGGAGATATCCCGGCGGGTTCAGCCGCAGCATGATCTCTCCAAAACATACGATGCGCTTCATGTATTCCACCTCTCGATCTGCTCCGTATAGAGCCGTGCGTTGTATCCAATCGCCTCAAAGTCATTCTCTGCCAGCATATCCTTCTTCACAATATGCGAACCGATGCCAAAGCACACCACGCCCTCGCGGTAGAAGGACTCCATATTCACATGATCAATACCGCCCACGGCACTCAGCGGAACATGATTGATTGGTCCTTTCAAGCTTCGGAAATACGCTGTACCCAGATCACCTGCTGGGAATACTTTCACAATACTGGCACCCCAGCGATAGGCATTGATGATTTCCGTAGGCGTCATTGTACCGGGCATGGATACCATCCCGTATTCCCGGGTTGCCCGGATGATCTCCCGATTACTGTCCGGCGAAATGATAAATGCAGCGCCTGCCGCAAAAGCGGCATCCAACTGCGCCTCCGTCAGTACCGTTCCTGCGCCCACAGCCATCTCGCTGCGGTGTTCCTTCAGCATCCGGATCGCTCGGGCTGTTGCCTCTACGCCATCTGGTCGTTTCTGATCAAATGTCACCTCGATGCACTGGACGCCCTGGGCATACAGCGCATCCTGCAGCGGAATCAGCTTACTCTCCTCCACATTGCGCAAGATCACAATCAGTTTCTTTTCCAAAATCAGGTCCAGCGTCTCGTTATACATATGATCCTCCTTATCTCCGTTACGGTTTTAGAACCACCTTGATAAGCCCCGGCTCCGCCTTGTGCAGACGGTCGAACCACTCTCCGCCGTCCTGCAGCGGCGCCACCTTGCTGATAATGCTGTCCACATCCACCATGTGATTGGCAATCATATCCAGACAGATGTCATACTCTCCAGAGGATGCACAGCTCCCGTGAAGGCCGATCTGCTGTGTCACGCATTTTTGCAGCGGCAGCGATAATTCCTTTGTCACGTTGCCTACCATAACAACATTGCCGCCCAGCCGGACACTGTTCACCGCGCTGGAGAATGTAGATGGGATACCTACCGCCTCAAACGCCAAGTCCGCGCCTCGACCATCTGTCAGGCCACGCACAAAGGTCTCCACATCCTGCTCTCTGGAATTCACCACGTGGGTCGCGCCAAACTTTTTCGCCATCTCCAGCTTGTTGTTATCAATATCCGCCACAATTAACGTCGTTGCTCCTGCTGCCTTTATCACCTGCGTGAGCAGCAGACCGATCGTCCCTGCACCGACGACCACCACCTTATCTCCCAGCTTGATGGGAGAAATGGATACGGCATGCACCGCTACGGACAACGGTTCTACTGCCGCGGCCTGTTCAAAGGAGACATTGTCCGGGATCTTATAGAGCGTGCGCTCCTTCACTGTTACATACTCCGCCATTGCCCCCTGCTGCCGATAGTCATCACACGCTACGCCCAGAACACGCCGGTCAGTGCACAGATTCACCATACCCTTGCGGCAGTAGTAGCACTTGCCGCAGTACACCGTAGAGTCAAATGTCACCCGGTCTCCCTTCTTAAAGGCGGTCACATTTTTACCCACCGCCGCAATCTCACCAGACGCCTCGTGACCCATGATAACAGGTGGCTGTCTGCGGCCGCTGCCGCCGTCATAGCCGTGCACATCGCTTCCGCAGATGGCGCAAGCGCCTACCTTCACCAGCACCTCGTCATCGCCATATTCCGGCACAGGAACATCTTTGTACTCGAATTTGAAGTAGTCGGTCAAAACCAGTGCTTTCATGCTTTCTTACCTGCTTTCTCTTATAATTCAGGCCTCTTCCCAAGTTTTTTTCACATCGTCATGCGCTTTTCGGATTCCTTGCAGACCGTGGCCGCTGGCTTCCTCGATACAGAGCCATTTGTTAAAGCCGGCCTTTTTCAGCATACGAAATACCTCTGCATTTGGCGTCACGCCTGTACCGATAACTGTGGGGGAGAATACGCCCCGTTGTGCCATATCCGTCACATGAATAGTTTCTACCCGTTCTAAGACCTCCGGCAGAATGTCCCTCGGATCCTCACCGTGAGCGGTAATATTGCCCGTGTCGAAGTTGATCCGAATGTCCGTATCCCCGATGCGGCGGCATATCGCCAAGAAGTTCTGTGGATCAAATGTAAAGTCCACCTTGTCCCAAGCGCCTGGCTTTCCGTGGTTTTCGAACAGTAGCCCCACGCCAAATTTCTTCCCATATTCGTCGATTTCATGAAAGGCATCGCTGACCCATTTGATGCAGTCCTCCCGGGAAACGTCAGCATGAGCCTGTCCGGCCAGGATGCGAAGATATCGGATCCCCAGTTCAGAGGCCAGCGCCACATCCGCCTTCAGATACAGCATCTCCCTCTCACGCTGCACCGAGTCGGGATGAGTAAAGTCCGGGTAGGTGGTCATCATGATAATGGGCATCCCGATCTCGTTCAGCTGTCGCTTTAGTGCTGCCAGATATGTCGGCGTGCGGTTCTTTAGAAACATAATGCTTATATCAATGCCGTCATACCCCATAGCCTTAGCCTCTCTGGCCCAATCCGCCAGTTCCATTTTCCCGGAGCAAATGTCGCCAAAAAGCGATACCGGCAAACAGCTCATTTTCATGCCGCTGCCTCCTTTTCTGCTTTCTTGCGTGCGCTTCGTGCCTGCATTAGGATAACCGCCAGCAGCAGTATACCAGTGATAATAGACTGCCACCAGGAGTTCAGGCTTCCCTGCAGGTTGATCATATTCTTGATGATAGCGAGAATCAGTACGCCGAACACCGTTCCCAATACACCGCCTCGCCCGCCGCTCATAGAGGTGCCGCCGATGGCCACCGCTGCAATGGCATCCATTTCCCAGCCCTCACAGGTCACCGGCTGTCCAGAACCCAGGCGGGACGCTAGAATCACCCCGGACAATGCCGCCGCCAAGCCGGATATCCCATACACGATAAGCTTCACATTCTCCGGCTGTACGCCCATCATCTTCGCCGCATCTTCATTGCCGCCTACCGCGTAGACGCTACGTCCAAAACGCGTCTTTCGCGTGACATAAATACCCAGCGCCACCACGAGCATCCAAATCAAAATCAGCACCGGAAAGCCCAGGAGCTTTGCCTTGGCCAGCGACATGATCCATGCCTTGGAAATCTTGTCAAAGGGCACGGAGTTTCCGCTTGTAATGACCAGTCCAATACCTCGGGCGACCATCATCATGCCCAAGGATGAAATGAATGGTGCCACATTCATTCGAGAGATCACAAAGCCGTTGGCAAGTCCCAGCACAACACCCACCACGAGGGGCAGGCCGAAAATCAGCAGCGCATTGTTTGTCCCGCTGGCACTGGCCAGCAGCACACTGCTCAATGCCGTGACCGCGCCTACAGAAAGGTCAATGCCTCCGGTGATAATCACCAGCGTCATCGCCACAGCGATAATGCCGATCATACTGTTCTGCACCAGAATATTCAGCAAATTATCCACCTGCCGAAACACAGGGAACTTGATGAGCGCCACGATTACCAGTACAATAAGGGCCAGCAGCGCACCTTGTCTGCGGAAAAAATCCAAGATCTTTTTCTTGTCCATAGTGCCCTCCTTAGCGCTTCTTTTCACGCTGCACGTAAACAGCGATCACAATAATCAGGCCCTTTAGTATGCGGGCGTATGCATAGTGGATGTTGTTCATATTGATCGTCATAGTGATCAGCTGGATGATGAGTGCGCCGAATACCGTGCCCATAATGCGTGCCTTACCGCCGCTCATGGATGTGCCGCCGATGGCTACGGCCGCGATGGCATCCATTTCCGCCAGTGATCCCAGCGTATTGGGGTCAGCGCAACAAGCTCGGGCAGAAGTCATCAACCCGGCGCAGCCGGCCATGAAACCGCTGATGGCATACACAGCGATCAGCACCATCTTCGTCCGGATCCCGGAAAGGGTAGCGGCCTTCTCGTTTTCGCCGATGCCCTGTACATAGTAGCCGAACGTGGTCTTCTTCAACAGCAGCGCAAAAACCGCCACGAATATGATCTCCAGCAGCAGCTGCAGCGGCATCTGCCCAAACAGCCGCATTACGCCCAGATCGTTAAACGGCGTGTTATAAAACACCAAGGTCGTGCCATTGCTCATCAACTGTGCAACGCCGCGGCCGGCAATATACAGCACCAGCGTAACGATAATAGGCTGTATTTTGAATTGCGCGATTAGTGCGCCGTTCAATGCGCCCAGCAGTGTAGCAGCCAGCAGGCCCGCCAGCATCGCCAGCAAAATGCTGCCCCCGCCCAGCGTGATCTGCCCTGTAATAAACTTGGCACACAACACACCTGCTACAGCCATCAAGGAGCCTGTTGAAATATCGATCCCGCTGGTGGAGATCACCAGCAGCATTCCCAGAGCCGTCAGCAGGATGGGCAGTACCTGTATGGACAGATTCCACAGCGTATTAAGTGCCAAGAAGTTTTTATTCAGCATGGAGTCTACGATCACCAGAATGATAAATGCATACACCGCGCCAAATTTCCTCAGATGCTGGCCGAGGTAGATTTTCTCTTTTACCCTGATCGCCTCACCCATTGTTTTTCTCCTCCGTTTCGCTGTCCTGAGCCATTAGCGCCATAATGTTCTCCTCTGAAATCTGCTCACCCACCAGCTCACCTACGTCACGCCCATCATGCACCACCACCAAGCGGTGGCAGTTCCGTACCAGTTCCTCTAATTCAGAGGAAATTAGCAGCACGCCGATGCCCCTACCGGAGATTTCCTGAATGAGCGCTTCGATCTCCGATTTTGCCCCCACATCTATACCGCGGGTCGGTTCGTCCAAAATGATGAGATCCGGTTCCATACATAGCCACCGGGCCAACAGCACCTTCTGCTGGTTGCCGCCGCTAAGGTTTCGGATCTGCTGTTCCGGGCTGGGCGTCTTGATGTTGATTGCTTTGATAAAGCGATCAACAATATCCTCCTGTTTTCGGGCATCCAAAATACCCCACTTGGATATTTTGGGCAAGATGGCCATTGTCATGTTTTCTCTCACAGACATATGGGGGAAAATGCCCTCAATCTTTCGATCCTCCGAGCAATAGGCCAACCCCCGCGCAATAGCGTCTCGGGGTGAGCGCATCTTTACCGGCATCCCATTGATCTCAATGTCCCCCGCGTAATCGATGTCCTGGCCGAAAGCTACCCGGGCGAATTCCGTTCGTCCCGAGCCCAACAGTCCTGCCAATCCCACGATCTCGCCGGCCCGGACGGCTACGTTCATCCCCCGCAGCTTTACCACGTTTGAAACATCCTTGGCCCGCAGAAGCTCCTGTTTTCCTGCCCCATCGTAGAGACCGTTCTTTTTTTTGAGCACTTCCGTAGCGTCGCGCCCGATCATTTTGGACACAAGCTCCAACTTGGTCAAACCAGCCACCGGCTCCTCATCCACCAGCTTGCCGTCCTTTAAAATCGTCACCGTGTCACAGATCTCGAATATCTCGTCCAGCCTGTGACTGATGAAGATAATAGCCATTCCCTTCGCTTTCAGCTTGCGCATCTGCTCGAATAGAACCGCCGTTTCTCCCTCGTCCAGAGAGGATGTGGGCTCGTCCATCACCACCAGCTTCGCGTTAGAAAAGATGGCTCGCGCGATAGCCACCATCTGTTGAACGGCCGTGCTGTAATGATTCAGCTCCTTTGTTACATCAATATGGATACCCATTTCTCCTAAAAGCTCCTCTGCGGAGCGGAACATAGCCTTCCAGTCGATACCTGTTCGGTTCATTGGCTCATGACCCAGAAAAATATTCTCCGCCACGCTCATATAGGGGATCAGGTTAATCTCTTGATAAATCGTGCTGATGCCCGCCTTCTGCGAGTCTAGTGGGCTGTTGAAGGAAACCTCTCGTCCGTCAAACAGGATACGCCCTCCATCCTTTGTATACAGCCCCGTCAGCACTTTAATGAGGGTGGATTTTCCCGCGCCGTTTTCACCCATCAGCGCGTGGATTTCCCCTTGCCGCACCTTGAAGTCCACATGATCCAGCGCGTGAACGCCCGGGAACCTCTTGTCGATCTGCCGCATTTCTAATAAAACTTGTTCGCTCATGCCCATGCACCTTTCACCTTTGCTCTGGAACGACGCAGAGGAGGAACACTCGCTCCTCCTCTGTGTCGCCATATTTTATGGAGCCGTTTTACCTAAATCTTTCGTCGCCGGAGATCAATATGCCTCGGGCAGATACTCCTGAATGTTCGCTGCATCAATCAGCTTACCGGGGTTCTGGATGTAAGACTCCACTGTGCCGCCGTTCTCCAGCGTGTTGATCACGCTCAGAACAGTCTCGCCGAAGAAGGGGCTGCACACCACGGTGCAAGCCATTTCGCCGTTGGCAATAGCCTCCGCGGCATCCTTCTGGCCGTCAATGCTGTAAATCTTGATGTCTACGCCGGGAGTCAGGCCAGCAGCCTTGATTGCCTGCAATGCGCCAATGGCATTGTCATCATTGTGCGCATACACCACATTGATCTGATCGCCATAAGCCTGAATGATATTCTCCATAGCGGTCTGAGAGGTGGTACGGGAGAAGTCACCCACCTGAGAAGCGATGACCTTGTAATTGCTGTGGGCAGCAATGGCATCCATAAAGCCTTTCTGACGCTCAATGGCGCAGGTGGAACCGGGCGTGCCTGTCAGTTCAACGATATTTACCTGCTGCTCAGTACCCCAGTCCGCGATCATCTTCTCGGCGCAAGTGGTAGACTCCCAAATAAAGTCCGCAGCGATGTAGGTGATATGCTCGCCTTTGCAATCACGGTCAACGGTAATGACGGTGATTCCCTTCTCAGCAGCCTTGGCCAGAACCTCCTCATATCCCTCCTCCTCTCGGGGTGCCAGAACGATATAGTCGGGATTCTGTGCAATGATGTCCTCCAGATCAGAAACCTGCTGGGCGGTGTCGTCACCGGCGTCTGTATAGATGTAGTTCCAGCCGGCGTTCTTGATGGTAGCTTCCATGTCATTGGTCTGCGTCACACGCCAGTTGTTCAGATTCGCATACTGGCAAAACGCGACAGTCAGCGTGCCCTCCTTATCGGAATCCTGCTGGACATCAGGGGTCTTCTCGGTACCGCAGGCAACCAGACTCATTGCCATGAGTAGTGCAAGGGTAAGTGCGAAAATCCTTTTCATTTCCTCCTAATTTGTTTTGTAGAGTGATCTGCCATGTCACCATTGTAATGAATGTACAGCAAAAAGGAAATTAACTATTTTTCTCATCTCTTCTATATTTTTTTGAACTCTCCTGCTCCGCCAGCTGCATGCGGTACTCCGTAGGTCCGATACCATAGCAGCGTTTGAACAGTGTACTGAAATATGTGGGGTTATCGTATCCTACTGCATAGCCGATTTCGTAAACCCGCCGGGAGGTGTGTTGAAGCAGATATTTCGACTGCTCCATGCGCAAATCGGTCAGGTAGCTGATAAATGAACGGCCCACCGTCTGCTTGAATACAATGCTGAAATAGCTGGGCGACATATGCACCGCCTGTGCCGTGCTTTGCAGCGTCAGATCTCCTCGTGTATAGTTTTCGTCGATATATTTCTGAGCCTGCCGAATCACCTCCATATGCGGGTTCATCCGTTTAGCGTGTACCGCATCGCACACCTCCTGTGCAATGTCGGTTATTTTCTGGATCTGGCTGCCGAGGCTGCTCTCCATAAGCACCCTCTTGTAATATTCCGTAAATGAACCGTACATCCCCTCAAAATCGACATTTACCTCCTTGGCAACCTTCACCAGTTCCAGCATGACCGATGTCACAAAAAGGCGGCTGAACATCATAGAGTTATGTCCGCCGCGCTGCAAATTCCCATATATCTCCTGCAGCATCTCTGCCACCGCATGCTTATCAAAGGTGCGCATACAGTTAGCAAAAGCCTCTACACTGGCCGAAATATCCTCCGTCTCGTCCATCTGCCTGCTGAAGTCCGCATAATTGATGATGCGGGTATCGTCGCATAAATACGCCGTGCGGATCACACTCTTACACTGACCATATAGCTCCGGCAGGGTTTCGACGCCTCGCCTCACCTCCGATACGGCGCACAACAATGGGTAATCATCCTTGAGTTGTGATGTGCTTTGCACTGCTCGAAGCATCATATCTATCTGGCGTTGCGTCTCCACTTGGTCGTACGCGGCGCAGACTATCAATATTCGCCCTTCATCCATCTGGTTCTCCTGCATCACTGCCGCTCCGGCGCATTCTCCCACCATATCCTGAAAGCCCTTCAGATAGTTCTGGATCTCCTGAGATGAGAAGACGCCCTGCGCATATTCAAATCCCAGCAAGCGGAACAACACGCAGCCATAAAAGGCGTTTTCGTTTATTTCCGGCAGTTCCGCACCTTGCGTCTGCGCCCGTCCATGCACAATATCTGCCAGTATTTCGCATACCCCGATCCGTTCCTGCACGTGAGCCGTATATTTCTCCTGCACGCGGCAGAGTACGCTGTCGAAGTCATCCAGATCCATCGGCTTGAGAATATAATCAAATGCCCCTAATTTCAGCGCTGTCTTGGCGTAGTCAAACTCCTCATAGCAGGTCAGCACGATGATCGTGGTATCCGGACGCTCCTCCAGAATTATTCGTGACATCTCTAATCCATCACCAAAAGGCATACAGATATCCGTGATCACTAGATCCGGCCGAAATTCCCGGGCGAGGGCCACACCCTCCTCCCCACTCTCGGCCGTGGCTACAACCTCCATATCGTGGCTGGCCCAATCGACGGCATTTTTCAGACCATCGCGGATAAGATACTCATCGTCCGCAATCATTACTTTTATCATTTCAGCCACCCTCCTTCTCCGGGATCACGATGTGGAAAGTCGTCCCCATCCCCTCTTCCGACTCAAATGTCAGTGTATACGCCTCACCGTACATGATCCGTATCCGCTCATTTACGTTTCGTACACCAAAGCCAACTCTTTCTGTGGCATCACGACTCCTGAGCGCCGTCCGCAGTTCTTCGGCCCGTTCATCGGTCATTCCCGCTCCATTGTCCGCAATGTCGATATGCAGCAATCCGTTCTCCTCCCACGCACGTATCGTCACGTGGGAGGGTTCACGCTTACGCTTTATGCCATGGTAGATGGCATTCTCCACCAAAGGCTGTACGATGAGCTTCGGCACGATACGTCCGTGCAGTGACGGATCGACCACTATATCGTATGTAAACCGATCCTTATAGCGAATGCTCTGGATATACAGATAGCTGGCCGTATGCTCGATTTCTTTCTCCAGGGGGATGATATCACTTCCCTTGTTTAAGCTGGTCTTTAAGTAGCTTGTCAATGCCAGCGTCATTTTGATGATCCCCTCATCGTTGCCGCCGCGGGCCATCCATACCACAGAATCCAGTGTGTTATACAGGAAATGCGGCTTGATCTGCTCATGGAGCATTGTCAGCTCCATGAGGCGCAGCTTATTCTGGTTTTCGACCTCCCTCTTCAGCAGTTCATCTACCTGTTCTACCATTTGGTTGAAGCGCAGCATGACCGTACCGATCTCGTTGTATTCCACTACCTGTGTCCGCGCCGTCATGTCGCCCGAACCCACACGGCCGATCATCTCGTTCAGTTCATCCAAAGGGCGCAGCAAACGGCGGATCATGCCGTATGTCGCCAGCGCCGCCAGAGCCAATACTAACCCGCAGGCGATCAGCACTGTTTTGATGATTGACGCCGAGCTGCGGGTCAAGTCAGAGCGCGGAACTACACCCACGACAGACCAGCCACAGTACCGCAGCTCTTGTGTCAGTGTCAACTGCTCCTTCTGACCGATATGCTGTAGCGCTGTTTCCTCATCCAACTTTTCCGGGAAAATGATGGGGGTCCCATTTTCGTCGCATATGTACATAAACCCGTTTTCACCGATGCCTGCGTTGAGGAACTCCTGTACGCGGCTCTCCTCCAGCTCCAGGACGATCGCACCCTGATATGCGCCGCTGGATAACTCCTTCACCGGCACCATCGCCGTAATCAACGATTCACCTGTCGTAACAGAATACAGTGACCCTTTCCTGGGCTGGGCCCACACCGCCGCCTTCCCCTCACAGGCCTGCCGGTACAATGCGTCCCGTGTCAGATCCTCCAGCGTGATGCGATAATACTTTGATTCACACGAGGCACCCTGATCTGAAAAGAAATAAATGCAGAACAGCCTTGGGTAGAACTGGTTATACTCCGACAGCATAGCACTAACTTCAAATGTGTCAGAGAACATATCCCTCTGTTTTTCGTACTGGGTCCGCATTATACGTTGAACCCTTGTATCGCGTCCCAGAATTCTGGATATGTCCCACATATCGCCGAACAGACTGTTGATCTCCGCCGATGCTGTCTCTACCAGTTGCCTGCTGGTGTTCATCGACATCTCTCTGGCGTTCTCATAGGAAATGCGGCAGGTCAGATAAACAATGATCCCGGTCGCAGCCGCCAACATAGCCATTAAGAGCAAGTAAATCCTCATCTTCAGCGATGTTTTTCTCATTGAAGACCTCCTCTCTGCCGCCGTTTATAACAAGATGCCGCTTTGCAGAAAGCTCTGTAAAGCGGCATCTTGCTAGTGTCAATGTTTTTTTGGAACAAGCGCAAAAGGCCGGATCGGTGAACCAGAGCCATTCTTGATTTTAAGTGGCGTCGCCACAAAATAGCAGACCGTTGGCAGCTTATCCAGATTTTTCAGTTCCTCAATCATCAGAATGTGGTTAGGCAGCCAGTGTACATGGTGTGCATAGGATTCCATCTCCTCCCCCGCGATCACAGGCGTCTCACAGGCAATGGTATCACTGCCCGCGGCGCGGATGCCCCGCTCGCGGAACATACGGACAGCATCCTCCGCCAAACCCGGCTCATTCTTGGCATAATACTTCCAGTCACCGTTCACCGTCCAGTATTGGAACCAGTTGTAGTTCATCAGCAGGATATCATCCTTCCCTGCTGCCACGCCCATCTCGGCCTCCAGATCCAATATCTGCTGCGCTGTGATGCGCTGTCCAGGCTTCGCGTTCAGTTTTCCGAAGTTGTATACCACCGCCCTGCCGCAGATACAATCGGGTGCGTAGATATCGATCGTGCTGTCCATCATAGCCGGCACCTGATGGGCCGGTGCGTCCACATGAGCGCCGGTATGCTCGCCCATAAAAACTGTCTGGCAGTAATACCCATCATGCGCATGCGTCACCGTCGGCTGAATGACCAGCGGCGGATGCGTCGGCCAGCGTGGAATATCATTTTCCAGCGTAGGAGAGAGATCGATCACGTCAAATTCGGACAAAAGCTCTACCAACTGCGTCAAAACATCGCTCATTGCTCCAGCTCCTTTTATTGTAGTGCTATTTATTTTACCTTGCCTGCGGCACAGGAACAATAAGAAATCTTTCGAGAGTCTTTCACTTTTTTATGCTCACAGATAGTTTCCATCAGCGCTCGCAGATATTGTAGCAATTTTCAAAGAAATGTGCAACACGAATAGGGAAATTTTTCCTTTTCCTCTCATCTGTTTTTATCTAATGAGGCCCTGAGATCCATAACCATACTTGACCCCATAGAAATCTTTTCACGCTTATCATCCCACAGCAAAAAAGTACCGCACCCCACTGGGGTGCGGTACTTTTTTGCTTATTTCCCGTACAGCTGATAGATGAGCCAGTTCAAGAAGCGTGCCGGCAGCACCTTCGTCAGGAACACGAAGAATTTATAGTCGAAGCGGATGGCGTACAGTGGGTGGCGGTTGCCCTCCCGCAGGGCTACCTTGGCGATGTAGCCGCCGGCCTTGGCGGGGTCCATGCCCGTCTCCTCATCGTGCTCCATCCGAGCCACGGAACGGCCGATGCGTCCCTGATAGATGTCGTCCCCCTCCCCGATCTTCCGGCGCGCCGCCGTGAAGCCGGTGTGGATGTCACCGGGCATCACAGCACATACCGTCACGCCAAAGGGACGCAGCTCGTTGGCCAGCGCCATGGTGTAGGCGTTCACCGCCGCCTTGGTGGCGGAGTAATAGGTCTGGAATGGAATGGGTACCGGTGCCGCCACGGAGCTGAGGTTCACGATGCGTCCCCATCCCGCCTCGCGCATGATGGGTACCACCACGCGGTTCATGGTGACCATACCGAAGAAGTTCACGTCGAACAGCGCCTTGGCGTCCGCCGTGTCGGTGAATTCCACCGCGCCGGAGATACCGAAGCCGGCGTTATTCACCAGAATGTCGATGCGGCCCTCCCGCGCCATGATCTCCGCCACGGCGGCGCGGATGGTCTCCTCCTTCGTCACGTCGGCGGCGATGTGGTGCAACCCCTCCACGCCCTGTGCGCGGCGGGACAACTCATACACCGTGCAGCCCGCCTCCTTCAGCGCCAGCGCCGTGGCGCGCCCGATGCCGGAGGTGCCGCCGGTGACGATGGCAACGCGGTTACTCATGGGCCATCACCTCACCGATAATATCCATAGCCTCGTCCAGCAGCGCCTCCGTATGGGTGGCCATGTAGCTGGTACGCAGCAGCGCCTCGCCCTCCGGCGTGGCCGGCGGCAGCGTGGGGTTCACATACACGCCCCGATCATAGATATCCGCCGCCACACGCAGGGTGCGGTACGTCTCGTAGGTGTAGATGGGGATGATGGGCGTGGGCGCCTCCAGCGCCGAGGGACGGATGGTCAGCCCCCGCTCCGTCATGCCCTTCCGGGCGTAGATGCTCAGCTGGCGCAGCCGCTCCGGCAGCTCCGGACGCCGCTCCAGCTCGTGCAGCGCCGCCAGCGCCGTGGCGCAGTTGGCCGGCGGGATGGACGCCGAGAAGATGAAGGGCCGGGAGGCGTGGCGCACATACTCCGCCACCTCCGCGGACGCGGCCATGTAGCCGCCCAGCGACGCCAGCGACTTGGAGAACGTTCCCATGTACACATCCACCTTGTCCTCCAGACCGAAGTAGCTGGCGGTACCGCGGCCGCCCTCGCCCAGCACGCCCAGGCCGTGGGCGTCGTCCACCATCACCCGTGCGCCGTACTTCTCCGCCAGCGCACAGATCTCCGGCAGCTTGGCGATGTCGCCGCCCATGGAGAATACGCCGTCGGTGACGATCAGCGCACCCGCCGTCTCCGGCACACGCTGGAGGCACTTCTCCAGCTCCGCCATGTCGCTGTGGCGATAGCGCAGCATCTTGCCGTAGGACATCTGGCATCCGGCATAGATGCTGGCGTGGTTCTCCCGGTCGCAGATCACATAGTCGTGGCGTCCCACCAGCGCGGAGATGATGCCCACGTTGGACTGGAAGCCGGTGCCGAAGGTGACCACGCCGGGCTTACGCAGGAATTTGGCCAGCGCGTCCTCCAGCTCCAGATGCATCTCCAGTGTGCCGTTGAGGAACCGGGAGCCGGAGCAGCCGGTGCCGTACTGCTCCAGCGCCTTGATGCCCGCCTCCACCACCACCGGATCGGTGGTCAGGCCCAGATAGTTGTTGGAGCCCAGCATGATGCGGCGCTTGCCCTCCATCATCACCTCCACGTCCTGCCGGGACTGGAGTGCGTGGAAGTAGGGGTACACCCCCTTCTCCTTCAGCTCACCGGCCAGCGAGGGCGCGTAACACTTCTCAAAAATATCCATAGACGATTTCCTTTCTCGTTCTAATATCATATATTACATACCGAACTTTAATTTTCGCGTATGTCATATTTTCTTATGAAAAATATTATATAGAACGAAAAAGCGGTTGTCAACGGACATTCAGCGCCCAATGTACTCAATTGCCTTCAGGATGCACTTGGACAGTGCGGCGGCGCCGCACATGGTGCAGATCACGGAAATAGCGGTCATACGATCCCCTCCTCTGTTTGGCCGCGTCCCGTCGGGGGTACACGGCTTTTTGCTTCGTTGTACCCAGCTTATCAGAGGATGTGTCCCGAAATCGGGACAATGACCGCGATGGGCAAAAAAAGAGAGACGCTTTGCGTCTCTCTTTTTTTACTGTGTAAGAAACTTACTTCAGCTCGACCTTGCCGCCGACCTCTTCGACCTGCTTCTTCATGGCCTCGGCGTCGTCCTTGGACAGAGCCTCCTTCAGGGTGTGGGGAGCGCCCTCGACAGCAGCCTTGGCCTCAGCCAGACCCAGACCGCAGATCTCGCGGACGACCTTGATGACCTTGATCTTCTGAGCGGCATCAAAGCCGGTCAGGACCACGTCGAACTCGGTCTTCTCCTCAGCAGCGGGAGCAGCAGCGCCAGCAGCGGGAGCGGCCATAGCGGCAGCGGAAACACCGAAAACTTCCTCCAGAGCGTGAACCAGCTCGCTGAGCTCCAGAACAGTCAGACCCTTGATCTCTTCGATCATAGCAGTAACTTTCTCAGACATTGTAATAGCCTCCTGTTGTTAGAATAATGTTTTGTGTAAGATAGGGGGATGCTTACTCGGCAGCGGCTTCTTCAGCAGCAGCCTCGGCGGGCGCGCCCTGCTTCTCGGCGATCTGCTTGATAACGCAGGCCAGAGCAGAGATGGGCGCCAGCATGGTACCCAGCACCTGGGCCTGCAGGACAGGCAGCGCGGGGATGGAAGCCAGAGCATTGACGGTGTCCATGGAAACGACCTTGCCTTCCATGAAGCCGCCCTTGATCTCGAACTTGCCGTTGAGCTTCTTTGCGAATTCAGCAATGACGCGGGCGGGAGCCACGGGATCGCTGGCGCAGATGGCCAGGGACGTGGTGCCGTTGAGCTGATCGTCCAGCTCGTTCAGACCGCAGTTGTTGAATGCAAAGCGCAGCAGGGTGTTCTTGACGACGGTGTACTCGATGTCGTTTTCACGGCACTTGGCACGCAGCGCGGTATCCTCCGCCACGGTGATGCCCTTGTAATCCACAAGGACGCCGGCAGCCGCGTTCTGCACCTTATCGGTCAGAGCCGCCACGATCGCCTGCTTTTCAGACAGTACTTTTGCGTTGGGCATTCTTCTTGTTCACCTCCATGAGATTTTGCGGTACACCTCCGTGTACCAGGGAAACGAGGTGCGTTCTTAGAGAAAAAACCATCCCCATGCCGCAAGACATGAGGATGGTGTCAGCAATCATGAAATATTGCCATCCTCGGCAGGATTTACGGCTTGCGCCACCTGCTGTCTTTGGAACGCATCTGGTATTATATCAGGGGCGTGACGGTTTGTCAAGCCGAAGATATCAAATGTTTCAGCCGGTTTTTTACAGCTGCTTGTTGGCGTTCATCTTGACGCCGGGGCCCATGGTGGAAGCGGCCACGCAGGACTTGATATACTGGCCCTTGGCGGCGGCGGGCTTGGCCTTGATGATGGCGCCCAGCAGAGCGGTATAGTTCTCATACAGCTTGTCCGCGCCGAAGGAAACCTTGCCGATGGGGCAGTGGATGATGTTGGTCTTGTCCAGACGATACTCCACCTTACCGGCCTTGACTTCCTTCACGGCCTTGGCCACGTCGGGAGTGACGGTGCCGGCCTTGGGGGAGGGCATCAGGCCCTTGGGGCCCAGCAGCTTACCCAGACGGCCCACAACGCCCATCATGTCGGGGGAAGCGACCACCACGTCGAAGCCGAACCAGTTTTCCTTCTGGATCTTCTCGACCATATCCATATCGCCAACGAAGTCGGCGCCGGCCTCGCGGGCAGCGTCGGCCTTGTCGCCCTTGGCAAACACCAGGACGCGGGCGGTCTTGCCGGTGCCGTTGGGCAGGACGATGGCGCCGCGGACCTGCTGGTCAGCGTGGCGGGAGTCGACACCCAGCTTCACATGCAGCTCGACGGTCTCGTCGAACTTGGCGGATGCGGTCTTGCAGACCAGCTCCAGACCCTCCTTGGGATCATACAAGGTCCCGCGGTCGATCTGCTTGGCGCTTTCTTTATACTTCTTACCTCTAAACATCTCTTACACCCTCCTTATTCGCCCACGACGACGCCCATGGAACGGGCGGTGCCGGCGATCATGCTCATGGCTGCTTCCAGGGAAGCGGCGTTCAGATCGCGCATCTTCAGCTCGGCGATCTTCTGGACGGAGGCCTTGGAGATGGTGGCCACCTTGGTCTTGTTGGGCACACCGGAGCCGGACTCGATGTTGCACTCCTTCTTAATCAGCACAGCCGCGGGAGGCGTCTTGGTGATGAAGCTGAAGGAACGATCGGAGTAGACGGTAATGACCACGGGGATGATGAGGCCCATGTCATTCTTGGTGCGCTCGTTGAACTCCTTGGTGAATGCCTGAATGTTGACACCGTGCTGGCCCAGAGCGGGGCCGACAGGGGGTGCGGGGGTCGCTTTGCCTGCAGGAATCTGCAGCTTTACATAACCAACAACTTTCTGTGCCATGGATAGGCACCTCCTTCATAAAAATGTGGTAGCGGCCGGTCGATACCGGAAACCGCTTTTGGCGAGACGGACACCGTCTCTCCCACTTGCGCCGGAGGGAATGCTCCGGCCTGCCGCGCAGAGACTGCTGCGCCTCAGTGCAGAACCTCCACCTGATCGAGCTCCAGCTCGATGGGAGTTTCTCTGCCGAACATGGAGACCACCACCCGAACTTTGTTCTTCTCGGGGTCGATCTCCTCCACGGTACCGGTGAAGCTGGCCAGGGGGCCGTCCGTGATCTTCACGGTGTCGCCCACGTTGTACAGCACCACGATCTCGTGCTTTTCCACGCCCAGGGCCGCCACCTCGTCCTCCGTCAGGGGGATGGCCTTGTTGGCCTCGCCCACGAAGCCGGTGACGCCTCGGATGTTGCGGATCAGATGCCAGGTGTCATCTGTCAGGATCATCTTGATGAGGACGTAGCCGGGAAATACCTTGCGCTCCACTTCCTTCATGACGCCGGACTCGGTGACCTCGGTGACGGTTTCCATAGGAATCTCCATCTTGAGGACCATATCGGACATGCCGCGGTTGACCACGGATTTCTCGATGGCCGCCTTCACGGCGTTCTCGTAGCCGGAGTAGGTGTGGATCACATACCATTTCGCGTTTTCAGCCATGCCGCACTTCCTCAGCCGGTGAAAGTGCCGATGAGGGTCTTAATGAGCAGCATCGCCACGCCGTCGAAGATCCAGATGCAGGCGCCCACTGCAACAGAGCACAGCAGCACCGTTCCGGTGTTCTTGGCGGTGGTCTTGCCGTCAGGCCAGACGACCTTCTTCAGTTCGCTTCTCATCTCGCGGAACCACTTGCCGTGGTCCTTCTTGACCTTTTTTTCCTCTGCCATCGTGCTATCTCCTTCCAATTACTTGGTCTCGGTATGGACCGTATGCTTTCTGCAGAAGGGGCAATACTTGTTCATTTCAAGACGGTCAGGGCTGTTCTTCTTGTTTTTCATCGTGTTGTAGTTTCTCTGCTTGCACTCGTTGCATCTCAAAGTGATCTTCACGCGCATCTAACGGCACCTCCTTATTAGATTGGCGGCCGGCGAAGGCCGCTCTCTGCCTCCCTGCCGGACAGGGCGTCTTTCCCGCGCCGAAGCGAAAAGCGCGCAAAAAGAAAGCCCCATACTCACAGGTAATGTTGATTTTATCACACGGGCAAGTGTCCGTCAAGGTCTTTCCGGAAGAAAATTTCGGTTTTTTCGGAGAATTTGCTTCCGCAGCCCCTCTATTCGGGCACTCTTTCATAGGACACAGGCTTTCCGTCCCGGAACGTCACCGTGAAGCCCGTGCCGGGCTTCACGGAGTAGTCGTACCGCCCGCCGCCGAACCAGGTCATCATCAGCCCCGCCGTGACGCCGCCGTGAATGACGCACACCGCATCCTCCCCCGACGCCAGCACCTGAGCCATGGCGGCCCGGTTCCGCTCCAGCACCTGGGGGGCGCTTTCGCCGTTGGGGCAGACGTTGTGCTCCACGTCGGTGATCCACGCCTGATAGGCCGCCGTGTCCTTCAGCTCCTGATAGCTTTTCATCTCAAAGTCGCCGAAGTCCATCTCCCGCAGGCCCGGCAGCTGCTGATGGGCCACGGGGCCGTAGATGGCCTCCAACGTCTGCTCCGTCCGCAGCAGGCCGCTGGTGTAGTACCGGGCGGCCCGGGGATAGGCCGCTGCGTTTTCGTGCAGCGCCGCCAGGGATTCCGGCAGGGCGGGGATATCCGCCGCCCCGTAGTACAGGTCCCGGCGGCTGCCGTCGGTTTCTCCGTGGCGCAAAAGGGTCAGCTTCATTTCAATTCCTCCGTCAGTCCGCAAAATATCCGGTACACATGACCGGCCTGCTCCGCCAGCTGCCGCAGCAGCCGCCCGTGGCGCTCCCGCCAGGCCCGCTCCCCGGCGTCTATGGGCACCACGCCGCTGCCGATCTCCCGGGAGATCACCACCTCCGCCGCCAGCAGCAGGGGAAGGACCGTCTCCGGGTCCTCCTGCCGGGTCAGGGACTCCAGGTGCACATAGCACCGGGCGGGAACGGGGGCGCTTACCGCCAGGTCGCAGATATCCTCCGCCGCCAGGCCGTATTTTTCCGCCGCGAAGGTACACTTTCCCTGGTACGCGCCGCCAATGATCAGATCCATCCTCTCACCTCCACAGAATCGCCGCCCCGCAGCCGCACAGCTCGCCGAGCGTCAGGGCAAAGCCGGAGATATCCCCGGACATGCCGTCCAGATTCCGGAAGCCGTACCAGACCGCTAGGCCGTACCCCGCGGCGGCGGCCAGAGGGCCGAAGCTCCCGTCCAGCCACAGGGGAAGGCCCACGGACAGGGCCAGCAGCACCCACAGCGCCGCCCCATAGCCGCCCCGGGCGGGGCCCATGGCGGCATACTGGCTGGTGCCCATGGGCCGCAGCCCCAGCACCGCCAGCCCTGCGCAGGCCCGGGTGGCCGCCGGGATCAGCAGCAGGCCCAGCCAGGATACGTCCTCCGCCGCCAGGAACAGGCTCCACTGGCCCATGGCCAGCAGCACCATGCAGATCACGGCGAAGGCCCCGCAGTGGGAGTCCTTCAGGATCCGCTGCCGGGTGGCCAGGTCCCGCCGGGACAGCACCGCGTCGCACACGTCCATGTAGCCGTCCAGGTGCATGAACCCGGTCACAAGCCAGGGCGCGGCGGCGCACACCGCCGCCCGCACCGGACCCGGCGCGCCCCGCAGCAGAAGCCACGCCCCGGCCCATACGCCTCCGGCCAGCAGGCCCACCAGGGGCATGCACACCAGCATTTTCTGCCGGGCGCTTTCGCTCCATATCTTCCTGGGGCAGGGAATGGCCAGAAACATTCCCCAGGCCATGAAAAATCCGTATACCCAATCACGCATCCGGCAGCTCTCCCTTCCATACCCGGACGCAGCCCGCCGCCAGCTCCGCCACCGCGTCAAATTCCGCCGCCAGGGCCCGGCAGATCTCCGCCAGTCCCCGGCGATAATGCTCCGTCCACGGCTCATAGGTCACGCCGTCCCGCCACAGCTCGTCGCATACGCACACGAAGTGCCGGGGATACCGGCTGACAGTCAGCAGCTCCCGGGCCGTCCGGGCGGCGGCTGCGGCGTCCGGCTGCGGGCCGGAGAACATCTGGCACGCCAGGCACGCCGTGACGCTGTCGAACAGCACCGCGCTTTCCCGGGGCACCAGCGCCAGGCCCAGAGGCAGCTCCCGGCCCCGCTCCAGGGTCCCGAAGCCCCAGCCGTCCCGCTCCGCCAGGTGGCGGCGGACGATGGCCCGGTCCTCGCCGTCCCGGGGCTCCAGGGTGGCCCAGTAGATCATGGGCCCGCCATCGGCCAGCTGCCGGGTCAGCCGCTGGCCCAGCATGCTCTTTCCGCTTTTGCTGCCGCCAAGAAGTAAAATTCTCATGATTTGTCCACCGTGAATGCGTCCCCCTGCCGGATGGGGGCCAGATATCCGTCCTCAATGGCCGCCTCCGGGAAGGTGGCCATATGGTTCAGCACCGCGCAGGCCCCCTGCATCACCCGGAACAGCAGCGGGCAGCCGCTGCCCTCGCCCAGCCGCATCCCCAGCAGCAGGCACGGCTCCAGCCCCAGCTTCCGGGCTGCCAGGCGATACCCGATCTCATAGGAGGCGTGGGACAGAAACAGTACATCCCGGACCCGGGGACACAGGCGCACGGCGCACAGGGCCGCCACGATGGAGATATACCCGTCCACCGCCGCCGCCAGCCCCTCATGGGCGCAGCCCAGAAACAGCCCCGTCATGGCGGCAATGTCCAGGCCGCCCACCGCCGCCAGAACGGCCACCGGGTCGCCGGGGTCCGGATGATGCAGGGCCAGGGCCTGCCGCAGCACCCGCTTTTTCGTCTCGAAGCCCCGGTCCGTCAGGCCGCCGCCCCGGCCGGTCACCTCCTCCACGGAGACCCCGATCAGCGCCGCCAGCACCGCGGCGGAGGTAGTGGTGTTGCCGATGCCCATTTCCCCCACGCCCACGGCGTCTATGCCCTCGGCCTTGGCCTGCCGGGCCAGGTCCAGCCCCACGGCCAAAGCGTCCAGGGCCTGCTGCTCCGTCATGGCGGGCTCCACGGCGATATCGCCGGTGGAAAACCGGATTTTCCGGTCCAGCACCTGGGGGCAGGGCACCGGCGTCCGGATGCCCACGTCCACCACCTGCACATCGTCGCCGAAATACGCCGCCAATGCGGACATCCCGGTTTTGTGCCGGGTCATGTTCACCGCCTGCTGCACCGTCACGGACTGGGGGGCACAGGATACGCCCTCCGCCACCACGCCGTTGTCCGCCGCCAGCACCGTCACCCGGCACCGCCGGACCTCCGGCCGGGCCGTCCGCAGGACCCCCGCCAGCCGGACGGACATATCCTCCAGCGCCCCCAGACTGCCCGGGGGCTTGGCCAGCTCCGCCTGCCGCCGCCGGGCGGCGTCCATGGCGTCCCGGTCTGCCGGGAGAATGGACTCTATATATGCTGTCAATTCTTGCCTTGTCATGTGTTCGCTCCGTATCCGTGCTGCCGCAGCCAGTCGAGAGACGGGCCGCAGTCCTGATTTTCCAATGTAAAGGTAGCCGCCGGGCACAACTCCAGAATGGTGTCCAGCACCTGCTCCATAGCCAGGGTCCCCTGGCCCAGGGGGTCGTGGAGGTCATCGTGCCCCGCGTTGTTGTGCAGGTGGACGTGCCGCAGCCACGGGGCCATGGGGGCCACCCATTCCAGAGGCGGCACCCGGCTGACGAAGGTGTTGGCATGGCCCACGTCCAGGCACAGGCCCAGCCGGGGGTCGTCCACCTGGCGGGCAATGTCCGCCAGCAGCCGGGGCTGCGGCTCCATGACGTTTTCCAGGGCGACGGTCATATCCGGCGGCAGCTGCCGCAGAAACTCCCGCCAGAAGAGCACCGACTGCTCCACATACCACTCCGGGAAGTACACCTGGGGCACGAAGCCCCCGTGGATGATGAGCCGCCGCACTCCCAGGTCTTGGGCCAGGTCCGCCGCCTGCCGGTAGCGCTTTTCCGTCACCTGCCGCACCAGCGGGTCGATGGCGCAGGGGGCCAGCTCCGCAAAGGGGGCGTGGAACCAGAAGCGGTCAAGCTCCGCCATATCCGAGCGGACGGCGGACAGCACCGCCGGGTCCTCCAGATTGGGGGCATAGCAGAATGCCGCGATCTCCAGCCCCAGCCCGTTTTCCCGGGCCAACTCCGCCGCCCGGCTGTCAATGCCGGACAGATACAGACGGTCCCACAGGGCTTCCCGTCTCATATGCGATTCCCCCTCCTTATTAGATATGCAACAGCCGTCCCGCCAACCGGCCCGACGCCCAGGCCCACTGCAGGTTGAAGCCTCCGCAGTCGCCGTCGATATCCAGCACCTCGCCGCAGGCGTAGAACCCCGGCACCAGACGGCTCTCCATGGTCCGGGGGTCAAATTCCCCGGTGCGCAGGCCCCCTGCGGTGACCTGGGCCTGGTCAAAGCCGCAGGTGCCGGTGACGGGCAGGGTAAATTCCCGCACCTGGCGGCACAGGGCCCCCAGCTGCCGGTCCGTCAGCTCCGATACCGGCTGCCCGCCGGATATGCCCGCCGCCTTGCACAGCATCCGCCCCAGCCGGGGGTGGACACCGCCGGTCAGCAGCGCACCGGCCTCCTGCCGGGACAGGACCTGCCGCTGTCGCTCCAGCCAGGCCATGACCTCCTGCCGGGACCATCCCGGCAGAAAGTCCAGCTGCAGGGTCAGTCCGTCCCCTCCGGCGGCCGCCTGGCGGGACAGGTCAAACACCGCCGGGCCGCTGACGCCGTATTCCGTGAACAGCAGCTCCCCCCGGCCTGCGGCCAGAACGTCTCCGCCCCGCAGCACCCGCAGGGACGCCTGAGCCTTCACGCCCTTGAGCCCCCGGGGGTAGGTGGGGTCGGTGCACACCTGCACCAGGGAGGGGTACAGCACCGTCCGGTGGTGGCCCAGCTGCCGGGCCAGCTGATAGCCGTCCATGCCGCCGCCCAGCTTTCCTCCGGCGGCTCCGCCTGCGGCCAGGATACACCGCCCGGCCATAATGACGTCTCCTTCTTCTGTCCGGGCCTGGAACTGCCCGTCCCGGTGCTTCAGCTGGCGGATGACGCAGCCGGTGCGCACCTGGATGTTCTCCTGCTGCTCCAGGGCGAACCGCAGCACATCCAGCACCGAGGAGGCGGCGTTGCTCAGGGGGTACACCCGGCCGCCGGGCTCCGTTACGGTGACCAGGCCCAGCTGCCGGAAGAAGTCCAGGGTCCCCGCCGCCGACAGCTCCGGGTCCTCCAGGGCGAAGCGGCAGAAGTCCGGCTCCTCCCCGTGATAGCGGTCCGGCAGGGCGTATTCATTGGTGAGGTTGCAGCGGCCGTTGCCGGTGGACAGCAGCTTCCGGCCCACCCGGGCCTGCCGCTCCGCCAGCACCACCTGATGGCCCTGCCGGGCCGCCGTCAGGGCTGCCGCCATGCCCGACGCGCCGCCGCCGATGATGAGCACGTTCATCTCTCCGCCTCCAGCCGCTTCCGGGTCAGATACCCCTCCAGCATCAGGGCCGCCGCCACGGCATCCACGGTTTTCTTCCGCTTTCTGGCATTCTGTCCGTTGTTGAACAGGATGTTGTGGGCGTCGATGGTGGTGCGCCGCTCGTCCCAAAGGGTCAGCGGCAGGCCCGTCAGCTCCTTCAAGGTCTCGCCGAAGGCGGCGGCCTTCTCCGCCCGGGGCCCCAGGGTGCCGTCCATGTTCTTGGGATAGCCCAGCACCAGCTCCCCGACCCCGTGCTGGGGGATGAGGGCGGCGATCCCCTGGGCCACCACCTCCGGCCGGCGGCTGTTGATAACGGTGGAAAAGCCCGCCAGCGTCCCGGTGGCGTCGGAAATGGCAATGCCGGTGTGGGCGTCGCCGTAGTCTATGGCCATGATCTTCATGGGAAGTACCTCGCTTTTTTGTCATTCCCCTCTATCATACACGATTTTTCCCCGGCCTGCAACAAAATAAAGACGGTCCAAAAAGGGCTTTGCCCTTTTTGGACCGTCTTGTCAAAAATCTTTTTTGACAAGCTGCGTTTTTATTCCTCCGCCCCGGCGGCGGGCAGGGTCAGCGTCACCTTGAACAGGTCCCCGTCGATGGTCAGGCGGAAGCCGCCGCCCTGCAGGGACATGAGGCTGGTGGCGATGGACAGGCCCAGGCCGCTGCCCTCGGTGGAGCGGGAGCTGTCCCCCCGGACGAAGCGCTCCGTCAGCTCATCGGCGGATATATTCAGCGGATACCGCGAGATATTCTTCACGATCATCCGGGCGGTGTCCCCCTCCCTCTCGGTGGTGAGATACACCCGGGTGCCGGGCATGGCGTATTTGCAGATGTTGCTCATGAGGTTGTCCAGCACCCGCCACAGAAGCCGCCCGTCGGCCATGGCCCAGGGCGACGGCTGGCCCAGGGACAGCACCGGCTCCAGCACCTGCTTTTCCAGTCTCTGCTGATACTCGCCGCACACCTGGCTCAACAGCACGTTCAGGTCCGTGGGGGCCAGGGACACCGGGATGTTCCCGGTGGACGCCTTGGAGGCCTCCACCAGGTCCTCCGTCAGCTTCCGCAGCCGCTGGGACTGCCGGTCCAGCACCTCCAGGTATTCCCTTGCGCTGTCGGAGGGCATCTCCTCCTTTTTCAGCAGGTCCACATAGTTGACAATGGAGGTCAGGGGCGTTTTGATGTCGTGGGACACGTTGGTGATCAGCTGGGTTTTCAGCCGCTCGGACTTCATCTTCTCCTCCACCGCCTGCTGGATGCCCTGCTGCACGGAGTTCAGATTGGCCGCATGGCGCTTCAGCTCCGGCAAAGCCCCCCGGCTCAGGGTGATGGGGTGGGAGAAGTCCCCCTTGGCCAGGCTTTCGCCCCCCTGCTGCAGCTTCCGCAGGGCCAGCACCTGCCACATGGCCGCCCCCAGAATCAGGATATGCAGCGCCAGATACACCGCCAGCTCTGCCTCGTTGAGATCATACGCAAGCATCAGCAGCTCCGCCGCCATAAGGGCGACGAGCACCGCGGCGGTTTTCCAGGTAAGGGGCAGACTCAGCACCAGCACCCGCAGGTGCCGCCAGGCCCAGACCGCCCCCCGGCTCAGCAGCCGCAGCAGCCGCAGCACCACCAGGTCCGCCAGCACCATGCCGGCCTTGCACCGGGCCGTGAACGCCAGGATGAACAGGTACGCCAGGGCCACGAACACGACCTCCCCCAGGACGGACGAGGGGTAATACGAAGCATTCTCATAGATCAGCCACTCACCGGCCAGGGCCAGCACAAACACGTCCAGGGGGATCCGGTCCAGCCAGGTCAGGTGGACGCCCTCATGGCCCGGCCAATGCCCCGCCGCCGACAGAGAGAACAGCAGCGACCCCACGGCCACCACCGCGCACAGGACCGTCACCACCCACAGCCGCACCGGGTGGGGATTCCAGACATCGTAAAAATATACCATTATCAGCTCACTGACGCCGTTTACGGCGGCAACTCCGGCCAGAGGCGTCAGCAGGAAGGCCAGGGCCTTGGCCCATATGGCGCTCAGGAGCTTTTTCACTGTGCCGTCCCCTCCATTTTATACCCCTTGCCCCAGACCACCTTCAGATACCGGGGCTCTGCGGGGTTGATCTCGATTTTCTCCCGGATGTGCCGCACATGAACGGCCACGGGATTGTCCGCCGCCGGGTCCTCGTGCCATACCCGGCGATAGATCTCGTGGGGCGAGAACACCTTCCCCGGGTGCTGCATCAGAAGCCGCAGAATGTCGTATTCCAGAGGCGTCAGGTTCACGGTGTCCCCGTCCACGGTGACGGTTTTGGCGTTGTCGTCCAGGCTGACCCCGCCGATGGTCACGGCGGAGGGGGCCGTATGGCCGCCGCCCAGGGTCATATACCGCCGCAGCTGGGACCGGACCCGGGCCAGCAGCTCCACGGGGTTGAAGGGCTTGGTCACATAGTCGTCGGCCCCCATGTTCAGCCCCAGCACCTTGTCCGTGTCCTCGGACTTGGCCGTCAGCAGGATCACCGGCAGATTGTGGCTCTGCCGCAGGCGGGTCATGGCGGTGATGCCGTCCATCCCCGGCATCATCACGTCCAGCAGGATCAGGTGCACCTCCTCCCGGTCCAGCAGCCGCAGGGCCTCCGGCCCGTCAAAGGCCGTCAGCACCCGATAGCCCTCGGCGGACAGATAGATGTTCAGGGCCGACACGATGTCCTTTTCATCGTCGCAGACCAGGATGGTGTACATGGTGATCGCCTCTCATTTCTCGGATTGCACCGGCGGCAGGCTGCCGGTCAGAAGGGCAGCAGCTCCTCCCGGCCCCGGCCCCGCAGGGACGCGGCGCTGACCCGGTGCTCGATGGGCTTCCACTCCCCCTTGCTGAACAGCGCCGCAAAGGAGATGGGAATATAAGTAAACATAAACAGCGGGAAGGTGAAGGCGTACAGGACCTTCTTCACCGCCTTGGTATGGATGCGCTTCCACTCGGTGACGGTGGTGATGGCCCCCAGCACAAACAGGGTCAGATACATATTCAGCAGCATCTGCCCCACGGACCACAGGGCGATGGTCAGGTCCTCCCCGTGGACGGCCCCCAGAATGGCCGCCGTCACGTTGCAGACGATGGCCGTGGCCGACAGGACGAAGGCCGGCATAATGGCCGCCGCCATGTCGTAGCAGGAGAAGCTCCCCCGGGCCGCGCCCCGCAGCAGCTTGGCGCCGTAGCCCCGGAATACCTGCAAATACCCCTTGGACCACCGCAGCCGCTGGTTCCAGGACTGGCGGAAGGTGGTGGGCTGCTCGTCATACAGCACCGCGTCGGGGCAGAAGGCGATCTTCCGGCCCCGGGTCACCTGGTCCACGGAGAACTGGATATCCTCCGTCAGCAGGTGGAAGGGCCAGGGGCCCGTCTCCTCCAGCACCCGGCGGCTGAACAGGAAGCCGGTGCCGGACACGGCGCAGCTGGTGCCCAGCAGGAACCGGGCGTGGTTGAGATACCGGCTCTCCCGCAGGAACCACAGGGCGTAACCGGCGCTGATCCAGTTGTCGCCGTAGTTCTTGCTGTTGCGATAGCTGGTGACGATGTCGTGGCCGTCGGAAAACGTCCGGTTCATGGCCTCCACATAGTTGGGAGCCAGAATATTGTCCGCGTCAAAGACGAAGTATCCGTCGAAGCCCTGGGGATAGTCCTGCTCCAGGTGCTCCAGCAGCTCCTGCAGAGCGTAGCCCTTGCCCACCTGCACCTGGTTGAACCGCTCATACACGTTGGCCCCGGCCACCCGGGCCACCATGGCCGTGTCGTCGGTGCAGTTGTCCGCCAGGACGAAAATGGACAGCAGACCCTGCGAATACGTCTGCCCCCGGAGGCTGGCGATCAGGTCGCCGATGACCCGCTGCTCGTTCCGGGCACAGATCAGAACGGCGTACCGGTTGTCCTTGGCCGGGCCGTGGGGCCGAGCCTTCCGCAGCCAGGGCACCGGGATATACAGGAACTGATAGGTATAGCAGACGAAGAAAATAACCGCTATGACAAAATTGATGGTTTTTAACGTTTCCATAGGCGCTTTCCTTTCTCTGTGCGTACAGCGTCAAGTGTATCAAGATAATTGATACACCAAGTGTACTACATCTCCCCCGTTCTGTCAAGTGCGGAACGGAGGACGGCTGGATATGAGATGCGGCTCATCTATCCCGGTTTATGACATCCAGTATAAAGAAAAACACTTAAAGAAACAAGGGGGGAACCTTTAAGATTCCTTAAAGATGGTATAACAGTTTTGTCACCCGGCCGTCACAGTCCGATTTTTCGGACAGTGACCCTGGTATACTGAGGGCACAGTAAGAGAAATTGAGTCTGTCGAAAAACTCAGAAATCTTCCGTCATCGGAAAGGAAGATCGTTACGAAAGAAACCCATCAGGGGTGTCTTTCGCTTGCAATCACAGGTTTTTCGGAACTTTTAAGTTCTGAAAAACCGCACACAGATTGTCAAAAAAGTCTTTTTTGACAATCTGTGAAATCCCACCGGGAGGTTACATTATGAACAAGTTTTACGATTATCTGATGCCCGATATGTCCCTGCCCGCCATCGGGGCGCTGGTGCGGTATATCCGCCGGTTCACGGCGGCCATGGGCGGCGACATCCCCGTGGAGGGCCGGATGGGGCGCTACGGCTTCTGCGCCGCCGGAGACAGCCAGCAGGTCCGGGTATACTGGGTCCAGGTGGGCCGCCAGCGGATCCCCGTGGACGCGGTGATCTGATACTGATTCTTGATTAAAAATTTAATCAAGAATCCCGTGCGCCGGGCGCACGCACAGCGTGTGAAAACACGCTGTGACGTCTCATACAAAACCTGTTAAAAGGCTTTTCAAGCTTTTTAACAGGTTTTGGTATAATCGCATCAAGGCGCAAAAAGGACCGGCTGCTTCGGCAGCCGGTCCTCTTGTTTTCACTTCAGCCCATCCCGGACCTGGTCCAGGGTCAGGTCCTGTTCCCGGGCGATGCGGGCCAGGTCCTCAAATTCCGGCTTCTGCCGCCGGACACCCCAGCCCTGGGAGGTTTTCCGGGCCACGGGGCCCCAGGGGGAGTCCACGGTGTCCTGGCTGCGGGACAGGGTATACCGCCGGTGCCGGGTCTCCCGGACCCCCAGGGTGGTGGTGTGCCGCAGCAGCAGATGCACCATAGCCTCCCGCTGCTCCTCCCGGCACAGGACGCACAGCATCACGCCGGGCCGGGATTTCTTCATGCCGATGGGCAAGGTGTACACATCCAGTGCCCCGGCGGCCAGCAGCCGCTCCATGGCGAAGGCGATGCCCTCGCCGGTCATGTCGTCCAGGTTGCAGGCCAGCTCCACCACGTCGCCGCTCTCCGCCGCCGTCTCCCCCAGCATGGCCCGCAGGCAGTTGGCCCGGGGAAACTCCTTCTGTCCCATGCCGTAGCCCACGGATCCCAGGGTCATCACCGGCATATCGCCGAAGCGGGTAACGAAGTGCCGCAGCAGAGCCGCCCCGGTGGGGGTACACAGCTCCCCCTGGATGGCCCCGCCATAGATGGGCACATCCCGCAGGAGATATGCCGTAGCCGGGGCAGGCACCGGCAGAACGCCGTGGGCGCAGCGGACGGTGCCGCCGCCTACATGGACCGGGGAGACGATCACCTGATCCGCCGCCAGCTCCTCCATCAGCAGGCACACCGCCGTCACGTCCGCCACGGCGTCCATGGTGCCCACCTCATGGAAATGAATGTCCGTCACCGGCACGCCGTGGACGTGACTCTCCGCCTGGGCAATGGCGTCATACACCGCCCGGATGTCCGCCCGCACCTTTTCCGACACCGGCAGGTGGCCGATCAGATGGCTGATCTCCTCCATGCCGCTGTGGTGATGGTGGTGCCCGTGGTCATGCTCATGGTGATGGTCATGCTCGTGGTCGTGCTCGCCCTCTGCGTGGCCGTCCACCGTCACGGTGATGTGGGTGCCGGTGATGCCGCACTTTTCCGCCTGTTCCCGGTGATAGGTCACGCCGGGGATCCCCAGGCCGTTGAGCCGCTTCACAAACTCCTCCGGCTGGGGCAGCAGCTCCAGCAGGGCCGCCGTCAGCATATCTCCGGCAGCGCCCATGCCGCAGTCCAGATACAGGGTCCTCATTTTTTCACCTCCATGTGGTTGATCATGCTGGCCAGATACCCCGCGCCGAAGCCGTTGTCGATGTTCACCACCGACACGCCGCTGGCGCAGGAGTTCAGCATGGACAGCAGAGCCGACACGCCGCCGAAGGACGCGCCGTAGCCCACGCTGGTGGGCACGGCGATCACCGGGCAGTCCGCCAGACCGCCGATGACGCTGGCCAAGGCTCCCTCCATGCCGGCAATGGCGATGATCACCGAGGCGCTCATGATATCGTCCATATGGTGCAGGGTCCGGTGCAGGCCCGCCACCCCCACATCATACAGCCGCAGCACTTCGTTGCCGTGGACCTCCGCCGTCAGGGCGGCCTCCTCCGCTACGGGGATGTCGCTGGTGCCGCCGGTAGCGATAACGATGCGGCCGATGCCGTCAGGCTCCGGCAGGTCGCCGATGATGCCGCACCGGGCCTCGGCCCGGTAATCCAGGGGATACACGGCGGCGATCTCCGCCGCCGACTCCGGCGACAGGCGGGTGATGAGAATGGTTTTCTGGCCGTGCTGGCGCATGACGCCTACGATGCCGATCATCTGGGCGACGGTTTTTCCCGCGCCGTAGATCACCTCCGCCGCCCCCTGGCGGATGCCCCGGTGCATATCCACCTTGGCATAGCCGATGTCGGCAAAGGGCTCCTTCTTGATGGCCAGCAGCGCCTCGTCTACGGACATGGCGCCCTGCTGCACGGCCTCCAGCAGCTTTCTGGTATCGCTGTTCATCCTCGTCCCTCCAAATCCAGCCATACGCCGTCATAATCCGGCCCCAGGCGCTGCAAAATCTCCTGCCGGTGCTCCAGAAGCCTTGGCATCTGGGCGGCGGGCAGCTGAATTTTGGCGCTGCGGCCCACCATCCGCACCCGAAAATCCGTGAAGCCCAGGGAGAACAGATCCCTCTCCGCCGCCTCGGTAACGGCCAGATCCCGAGCCGTAATGGGCTGTCCGGTGGGGATGCGGGTGGCCAGGCAGGCGTATGCGGGCTTGTCCCAGGTAAACAGTCCTGCGTCCCGGGACAGCATGCGGACATCCCGCTTGGTCAGGCCACACTCCCGCAGGGGAGAGCGCACCGACAGTTCCCGCAGGGCCCGCATACCGGGCCGGTCTCCGGCGTCGTCGGAGGCGTTGGTGCCGTCCAGCAGCACGGTGAAGCCGTCCGCCTCCGCCGCGGCCAAGATGGTGCGGAAGATCATCTGCTTGCAGTGATAGCACCGGTCCGGCGGGTTGGCCGTTACGGTTTCCGACGCCAGCACGTCCACCGGCAGGACCTTCATGTCGGCGTTCAGTTCCCCGGCCAGACGCCGGGCGTCCTCCAGCTCAAAGGCCGGCTGGAAGGCGGAATTTACATAATAGGCCCTTGCCCGGGCCCCATAGTGCAGGGCGGCATACAGCAGGTAGGACGAGTCCACCCCGCCGGAAAAAGCGATGGCCACCCGGGGATTTTCCGCGAAAAATTCTTGCAGGTTCATATGGATATGCTCTTTCCCTTTGCTTTATTTTGCATTGGGCACGATGCCCAGGATCACCAGAGGCTCTGTGCCGGTGTTGACGACACTGTGGCTGTGACCCCGGGGGCAGTAATGGCACAGGCCCGGGCCCACCGGCACCTCCGCGCCGTCGTCCAGGCACACCCCGGTGCCGGACAGGAAGTACATGATCTCGCAGCTGTCCTCATGGGTGTGCAGACCGATGGAGGAGCCGGGCTGAAGCGTCAGCCGCAGAATCTTCCCCATGTCGTCCTGAAAGATCCGGGTCTCGGCCTCCCCCTGGCCGCCCTTGAACCGGGGCTGCACCAGGGAGGGCATGCGGTCAAAATCCAGCGTCATGGCCCGTCACCTCAGTTCAGAAAGTCCTTGAGCTTCTTGCTGCGGGAGGGATGGCGGAGCTTCCGCAGGGCCTTGGCCTCGATCTGGCGGATGCGCTCGCGGGTGACGTTGAACTCCTTGCCCACCTCCTCCAGGGTGCGGGTGCGGCCGTCCTCCAGGCCGAAGCGCAGCTTCAGCACCTTCTCCTCCCGGGGGGTCAGTGTGCTGAGCACGGACACCAGCTGCTCCTTCAGCAGGGTATAGCTGGCGGCCTCGCTGGGCTCGGACGCGCCCTCGTCGGGGATGAAGTCCCCCAGATGGGAGTCCTCCTCCTCGCCGATGGGGGTCTCCAGGGACACCGGCTCCTGGGCGATCTTCAGAATCTCCCGGACCTTGTCCACGGGCATGTTCATCTCCTCGGCGATCTCCTCGGGGGAGGGGTCGTGGCCCAGCTCCTGCAGCAGCTGCCGGGACACCCGGATGACCTTGTTGATGGTTTCCACCATGTGGACGGGGATGCGGATGGTGCGGGCCTGGTCGGCGATGGCCCGGGTGATGGCCTGGCGGATCCACCAGGTGGCATAGGTGGAGAATTTATAGCCCTTGGTGTGGTCGAATTTCTCCACGGCCTTGATCAGGCCCAGGTTGCCCTCCTGGATCAGGTCCAGGAACAGCATGCCCCGGCCCACATAGCGCTTGGCGATGGACACCACCAGACGCAGGTTGGCCTCGACCAGCTGTTTTTTGGCTTTTTCCCCGGCCTTCAGCTCCGCCTTGGCCTGGGCCAGCTCCTCATCGGTCAGGGTCAGTTCCCCGGCCTCCACCTGGGCCAGCCGCTCCTTGGCGGCGTTCCCGGCGGACATGGCGGTGGCCAGCCGGACCTCCTGGTCGCCGGTCAGCAGGGGTACCTTGCCGATCTCCTTCAGATACATGCGCACCGGGTCGTCGATGTTGAAGCTGTCCACCAGGGTGTTGGGGTCGACCAGCTCCTCCTCCTCGATCTCGGCGATCTCCTCCATGGCGGGCT
>ERZ857882.717-NODE-717-length-41663-cov-5.642881_pt1 | contig 41663 bp, 41 predicted proteins | sample MGYA00519697_ERZ857882 | MGnify/ENA primary metagenome ERZ857882 (study PRJEB31778, sample SAMEA3449373) | human gut metagenome | biome: human gut; feature: human-associated habitat; material: faeces | place: United Kingdom | collected 2010/2012 ...
TCAGTTGGTAGAGCACCTGACTCTTAATCAGGGTGTCCAGGGTTCGAGCCCCTGAGGGTGTACCATAGGAGAACCTCTTTTGTTCCTATAGGCAAGAGAGGTTTTTTCTTTTCGTTGAGAACCGGCATTTTGTGCACGGTGTGCATCATCTCATGACAGGAGGAAAATCCAGTGTTGGATCATGCGGGGTTTGATCTGTGGGCAAACGATTATGATAAGTCGGTCGGCCTGTCCGATGAACGAAACGAATATCCGTTTGCGGGCTACAAGAGCATATTAAACAGCATCTATCGGTTCGCAATGCAAAGGGGCTGTCCTGCAATTCTGGATATTGGGTTCGGCACAGGAACGCTGACAGCAAAACTGTTTGAACGGGGCTGCAAAATTTACGGGCAGGATTTTTCCGAGCGGATGCTGCGCATTTCCGCTGCAAAAATGCCCGGCGCAAGTCTGTATGCAGGCGACGTTTCCAACGGCCTGTGTGAACCGCTGCGGCGCAGACAGTACGATTTGGTGATCGCAACCTATTCCCTTCATCACTTGAGCGATGCAAAGAAGCGCGAGCTGCTCGCGTCCGTCCTGCCGCTGCTGCATGCGGGCGGGGTCATCCTGATTGGAGATATTGCCTTCTCTACAAGGGCACAACTGGAAGCCTGCAGAGAGCACGCCGGTGAGGAATGGACGAAGATGAGAACTATTTTGTGTATGAGGAATGGAAGCCGCTTTTTCCGAAACTGCGTTTTGAAGAGCACTCGTTCTGCGCGGGCGTGCTGATGCTGGAACCGTAATTTCGCCGCCGCCTGTCCTTCCCGCTGCCTGCGCCCGATCTGGAGGAAAAGCGCTATGGTGCGCTTGCCTGCATTTGGCCGAAGGTACAGGCCGATTGTTGCATTTTTCCATAAGCCAATATCATATTGATGCATATTCCGCAGTAAAAACCGCGGATGACGACAGGCAACGGCTTCCGCTTCGACAGAGCTCTGGCGCACGTCGTGATGGTAGCCGCTCGCGCAGCGCCGGTGTTTGACAAACGATAATACTGGTGTTATCCTAAAGCTAGGATAACGAAGGAGCGCATATGCAGATCACATTCGTTTCGCCGGGTTCCATCGCGGCAGCCCTGCATCCGCCGCGCGGGGTGACGGCAATCGTGGGCGGAGGCGGCAAGACAACGCTGATGCAGTCACTTGCTGAGGAGCTCTCTGCGCGCGCACATGTCGTGATCACCACGACAACGCATATATGGTTTCCCGATTGGACGCCGGTTTTGCTGAATCCAACGGAGGCGGCGGTGAAACGCGCCTTTTTGGAGCACCCGGGACGGCCGATTTGTGTTGCGTCGCCCGCGCTGTCCGGCAAGCTTTGCGCGAGCGATATGCCGATGGAAGCGCTCATGCGGCTGGCAGATTATGTGCTGGTGGAAGCGGATGGCGCAAAACGGCTGCCGCTGAAAGCGCCGGCGGCGCATGAGCCGGTGATCCCCAAGGAGACGGGGCTGGTCATAGCGGTAGCGGGCTTGGATGGTATTGGACATGCCATTGAACAGACGGCGTTTCGACCAGAGCGATATGCGGCGCTTTTGCAAACGACCGTGGATCATGCGATTACGCCAAAGGACGCTGCGACGGTCATGATGCATGAATTGGGGCTTAGAAAAGCCGTGGAGCCAAGCATGCGGTTCAGCATCGTTTTGAACAAAGCAGATGATGACAGATGCATGGCGCTTGCGGATGAAATAGCGAAACATATCCCGCAGGCTTTGGCGGAACGAGTCATATGTACTTCATTCTTAAGGAGGAACCAACATGTTGGTATTGATTAAGGGCGCGGGCGATTTGGCCAGCGGCGTTGCCAGCCGCCTGTATCGGAGCGGGTTTTCCGTCGTCATGACCGATTTGCCGCAGCCCACCGCCATCCGCAGGACGGTCAGCTTTTGCGAAGCCATCCCAGAGGGGAGTATGCAGGTGGAGGGAATTGTTGCGCGAAGGGCAATGGATGCGGCAGACGCAAAGCGCATCCTGGAGGCCGGTGAGATCCCGGTGCTTGCTGATGAGAAAGCGGAATGTCGGAGCGAACTCCGGCCGGATGTGGTCGTCGATGCGATTCTCGCAAAGCGAAATCTCGGAACGAAGCTGACGGATGCACCGATTGTGATTGGCCTCGGACCGGGCTTTACTGCTGGGGCGGATTGCCATGCGGTTGTCGAAACCATGCGTGGGCATACGCTTGGCCGCGCATATTATGACGGCAGTGCGATTGAGAACACGGGGATTCCGGGCAATATTGGCGGTTTTACCATTGAGCGCATTCTTCGTGCGCCGTGCGCCGGGACATTTCGGGCGGTGCACGCAATCGGAGATTTGATCGAGGCGAATCAGATCTGTGCGTATGTGGATGAAACACCGGTTCTGAGTACGATCCGCGGAACTCTGCGCGGGATTCTGCCGGATGGCACGCCCGTGTACGCGGGAATGAAGAGCGGAGATGTTGATCCCCGCTGTAAATTGGAGCATTGTTTTACGGTGTCGGATAAGGCGCTGAGTATTGCGGGCGGCGTTCTTGAAGCGATCTTATATTGTGCAAAAAGGCTGGAGGTGCATTGAATGGAACAGGATATGAAACTGACCAAGCTGGCCAAATGCGCCGGCTGCGGCGCGAAGGTTGGCGCAGGTGTCCTGGCGAGCCTGCTTGAAGGCATCCGGGTGCATACGGACCCCAATCTATTGGTTGGATTTGATAAATCCGACGACGCCTCGGTCTATCGGGTCAGCGAAGATTTGGCGCTGGTTCAGACGCTGGATTTTTTTCCGCCCATCGTGGACGATCCCTATACCTTTGGCCAGATCGCCGCGACCAACGCGCTGTCCGATGTATATGCCATGGGCGGCGAGCCAAAATTGGCATTGAATATCCTTTGTATCCCTGCCAACATGCCCAAGGATGCGGTGCACGACCTGCTCCGCGGCGGCTATGATAAGGTGTATGAGGCTGGCGCGCTGATCACCGGCGGACACAGCATTTTGGATGATGAGCCCAAATACGGTTTGTCGGTGACGGGATTCGTTCATCCCGATAAGATTTTAACAAATAGCGGAGCGCAGGAGGGGGATGTACTCCTGTTCACAAAACCGCTCGGCATTGGCATTCTGACAACGGCGCACAAAGCCGATCTGCTCAGCGAAGAGGGTGCTGCGCTGGCTAAGAAACTGATGACGACGCTCAACAAGTCTGCGCGCGATTGCATGGCTTGCTGCCGCACCCATGCATGCACGGATGTGACCGGGTTTGGCATGCTGGGGCATCTGTATGAAATGGCGCAGGGATCCGGCCTGACGGCAGAACTGGATACCACGGCTATCGATATCATTCCGGAGGCGCTCTCCTTTGCGGAATTGGGCGTGCTGCCCGAGGGAATGTACCGCAATCGCTCGTTCGTTGAGGAACACGTGGATGTGGGCAATGTGCCGCTTGCCGTGCAGGATGTGCTCTATGATCCGCAGACGGCGGGGGGACTCCTGATGGCCGTCCATCCCGGGGATGCTGACAGGCTTCTCGATATGCTAAAAGAAAACGTCCCCAGCGCACAGCGCATCGGGACGTTGGTGAAGCAGCGGGAGAAGCGGATTATCCTGCGTTGACGATTTTGTGGAGCGCCGATACTGCTGCGTCGATTTCTTCATCGGTGGTTCCGTAACCGATCGAAAAGCGGACGGTCCCCTGCGGGAAGGTGCCGAGCGTCCGGTGTGCACTGGGCGCACAATGCAGACCGCAGCGCGTACAGATCCCAAATTCGTCCTCCAGCCGATACGCCACTTCCGCATTATCCATCGACAGACAATCAACAGAAACCACACCGACGCGTCCGTCTATGCCGGGAAGCCCCGCCAGACGGACGCGCTTGCTTTCAAGCACGCCAGCCAACAGCCGCTCCGTCAGTCTGCGTTCCTCCTGCTCCAGAGTTAGGATGCGTTCGCACGTCAAAAAGGACAGCGCGGCGTGCAATCCCATGATTCCCGGTAGATTCAGGGTGCCGGATTCGAACTTGTCGGGCATATAATCGGGCTGTATTTCACTGTCGGATGCGCTTCCGGTGCCGCCGCAGAGGAGCGGACGCATGGCGGAAGCAAGCTCCGGAGTCAAGAGCAGCGCACCCAAACCGGCCGGCCCAAGCAGACCTTTGTGCGCCGGAACGGCGAGCGCGGAGAGGTGCATTGACTGAAAATCGATCGGGACATGGCCGGCCGTTTGGGCGGCGTCCAGAACGAGGGGGATGCCGCGCATATCCAGCAGAGAGCCGATTTCCTCGATTGGAAGCAGCGTTCCGGCAACATTGGATGCGTGCGTGAAAACGGCCAACTTCGTGCGGGGGTGCAGATAGGGAATCAACCGATCCGGCTCCAGCGTGCCATCCTCCGCACAGGGAACGCGGTCGATCACAACGCCGATGGATTGCGCCAGCGCCTGCAGCGGACGCATCACAGCGTTGTGCTCCATCGAACTGACCAAAACGTGATCTTGAGGCGCAAGATACCCCTGCAGCACCATGTTGAGGCCTGTTGTCTGCCCGGGGGTGAAAACGACATGTGATGGATCCGGGAAAGAGAACCGGTCGGCCAGCAGTTCCCGGCACTCCAGAACGCGCATGGCCGCGCTGGATGACAGCACATAGGTAGAGCGGTTGACATTGGCAGACAGCCCCGAAAGGCTTTCAAAAACAGCCTCTGCAACGCCGGGAGCTTTTTTGCCGGACGTAGCTGCATGATCGAGATAGATCGTATGCGGATGAAACATTTTTCGTTATCCTCACTTGCAAATAACGGTTAATAATGCTATTATACCATATAAGAGCGCTCATTTCCAAAAAACATAGGAGGATGTTATGGAGAAAAAGGAATCTTTTTTCAAGCGGTACTGGTTGATACTTCTGACCGGACTGCTCGTTGGTGCGGCGGCGGTGGTTTTGACGGCCTTCGGCAATCCAAAAAATATGGGGTTCTGCATTGCGTGTTTCCTTCGCGATATCGCGGGCGCGCTGAAAATGCAGACGGCGGGTATGACTGCGGAAACGACGACGGGCATTGTGCAGTATATCCGGCCGGAGATCATCGGCCTTGTGCTCGGTGCTTTCGTGATTTCGCTTGTACGAAAAGAGTTTCGGCCCTGCGGCGGTTCATCTCCGATGACGAGATTCCTCATTGCGGTATTTGTCATGATCGGCGCGCTCGTATTCCTCGGCTGCCCGCTGCGCATGGTCATCCGCATTGGCGGCGGCGACCTGAACGCCATCGTTGGCCTTGTCGGCTTTGTTATCGGCATTTTGATCGGCATTGCGTTCCTGAAAAAAGGCTTCAATCTGGGCAGGGCTTATCGCCAGAGCACTCTTGAGGGCCTGATCTTCCCGGCGCTCATGGTGTGCCTGCTCGCGCTGCTGCTCTTTGGCCAGAGCTGGATTGCTTCGAGCGTCAGCGGCCCTGGCTCCATGCACGCGCCCATTCTTCTTGCGCTTTGCATTTCGCTGGTCATCGGCGCGTTGGCGCAGCAGTCGCGCCTGTGCATGGTCGGCGGCATTCGCGACGCCGTGATGTTCAAGGATTTTCGCCTGATTTCCGGTTTCGCTGCGATCATCATCGCGGTATTGGTCGGCAACCTGCTGACCGGAACCTTCAAGGGCTTCAGCTTTGTTGACCAACCGATCGCGCATACCGAGTGGCTTTGGAATCTGCTCGGCATGGTGCTTGTTGGATGGGGGTCCATGCTGCTGGGTGGCTGCCCGCTCCGCCAGCTCATCCTTGCCGGCGAGGGGAACACGGACTCCGGCATTACCGTTACCGGGTTTATCGTTGGCGCAGCGATTTCCCATAACCTGGGCCTGGCTTCCAGCGGTTCCGGCATCGGCGCAGGCCCTGTCGCGCTGTTCGTATTTGTCGGTCTTGCGGCGCTGCTCGCGATCTCCCTGATCAACCGCGCGAAGGAGGTTTGAAGGATATGGTGGATGCACGCGGCTATTCCTGCCCGATTCCGGTCGTCATGACACAAAAAGCGCTGGATCGGTCCAAACCGGATTGTCTCGAAGTCCTAGTCGATGCACAGGCGGCTGTCCAGAACATTACGCGGTTTGCCGCTGCGCGCAGGTATCGCGTGACGGTCACGGAGCAGGGGCAGGACTATCTGTTAACGCTCAGGAAAGACTGATTGATATGGCGCACTTTGTCGCGACATTTCATACCCATCTCTCCGCAATGCGTTCGCACCGCGCTTTGCAGCAGGCGGGGGCTAAGGCTGCCCTGGCCCCCGTTCCGCGGAAACTGAGCGCGAGCTGCGGTACCTGCGTCCGATACGAGGCGGACGAAGCCCTGCTTTCCTGCATGGACGTCGACGTGGACAGCGTTTTTGAGCAGCTCGACCCAAAGACGTTTCACAAGCTCTACACCAATGAGACATGATTGTATATTTACGAAAACTCACGAATGTACTATAATAGACATGTTCTTAAATCTGGTTGAGCGAGGGGGAAACAAATCATGAGCCGTCGGGGAAAGACTTTTATTCTTCTGTGCGTTCTGCTGAGCTGCTTGATCCTGTTTGCCGCGTCAGGACTTGCCGATGCCGGCAATTTTGGAGGCGACAGCGATTGGGGCGGCTCGGATTGGGGTAGTTCCGACTGGGGAAGCTCGGATTGGAGCTCGTCCTCCGATTGGAGCGGTTCTTCCGACTATGACGGCAACTGGGCTTCAACCGGCGCTTCGCTCGGCTTCCTCGGCGATTTGGCCTTGCCGATTGTGATTGTTTTAATCCTTCTATCCGTCTTCGGACGCATCAAGAAGCATGGAAAGCCGAAGGGAGAAGCGCAGGGAGAACCGGTATACCGCCCGTCGCAGGAACCGGCCGGATTGCCGCTCTCCAAGCTCAAGGAGAAGGATCCGGCGTTTAACGAGCCGGCGCTGCTCGAGCGGATCGGCAATCTGTATGTGCAGATGCAGGACGCTTGGCAGAGCAAGAACTGGGAGCCCATGCGCGCATATATGACCGATGCGCTGTTCAACCAGATGGCGAGGCAGCTTGATGAATTGAAGCAACAGGGGCTGACCAATTATGTGGATCGCATCGCTGTGCTGGATTCCTTCATTTCCCGCTATTATCAGGAGGATGACAACGATGTGCTGGTGATAAGGCTCTCCACGAGGATCTGCGATTATACGGTAAGGGATGCCACCGGAGAATTGGTTCGCGGCAATAAGACGCGCGAACTGTTCATGACCTATGACTGGAAGTTGATCCGCCAAAAAGACCGCAAGACGCTGGAACAGGCGGATATGACCACGGTCAATTGCCCGAACTGCGGCGCGCCGCTGTCCGTCAACCAGAGCGGCCAGTGCGCGTATTGCGGCAGCGTCATCACTTTGTCCGATCACGATTGGGCGTTGTCAGCGATCAAGGGCGTCTCGCAGCGCAGCGGAAACTGAGTATGCCTGCCGCTGCCGACGGGGTGATTCCAATGCTGAACGGTTGGATCGACCGGGATGCTGTGATCGATCGGATGGCTTTTTCGAACCGGCGAAGGGAGATGAACGGACTTGCGTTGCAGCTGCCAGCGATGCGGCGCCTATATGGTGCAGGATGAGCGCGGGCTGGAAAGCCGGTGTATTTGTCCACAGTGCTTTGCAACCTGCTCCGCCTGTATGGGAACCGTGCAGAAGCCGGAGCATCGCGAGGGCCTGGAGTTGATTGCATATCTTCGAAAACGCTATGATGCGCAACTGGAAGAGCTGGAATCGGAATCCTCTGACGGCGAGGAGGACGCATACTGGGATTAACCGTCACAGAAGCAGCAAGGCGCGGCGAACGTTCATGGTTTGCCGCGCCTTTTGAATATCGAATGAAAAACACAGGATGCCGCGAGCCCCTATCGCCTCCAAATGTCGGGCACAGCATCGCTCGGCATGCGCCAATCGCCACGCGGCGACAGGGATACGTTGCCGATACGCGGCCCGTCCGGCATGCAGGAGCGCTTGAACTGCTGCGAGAAAAAGCGACGATAGAAGGTGTCCAGCCAGTGCGCAATGGTTTCGGCGCTGTAGATTCCGGCGTAGGCATACTCGGCGAGCCGCTGTATTTTTTCTCGGTATTCTCCGCGGCGGATGGCATGATACAGGAAAAAATCGTGGAGCGTATAGGGGCCAACGACGCTTTCGGTCTGCTGTACGATTTCGCCGTCCTTTGCCGGCAGCAGTTCCGGACTGATCGGCGTTGCAAGAATATCGGCAAGCACCTCAGCGAGCAATCCGTCTGCGCGTGAAGCGAAGATTTCCAGCATGTTGCGCATCAGTGTCTTTGGCACGCCCGCGTTGACATCGTACATGGACATATGATCGCCGTTAAACGTTGACCAACCCAGCGCAATTTCCGACAGATCGCCGGTGCCGACAACAATACCTCCGTTGATATTGGAGAGATCCATGAGCACCTGCGTGCGCTCCCTTGCCTGCGCATTTTCAAAGGCTACGTCGTGCAGATCCAATGGATGACCCAGATCCTTGAGATGCTGGGTAACCGAGGCGGAGATATCGATCGTCCGACAGGGAATGCGCAACGCGTCGCAGAGCTTTTCCGCATTGCTTTTTGTGCGCACAGTGGTTCCGAAGCAGGGCATTGTCACGGCGGCAATGTCATCTGCCGGACGGCCGAGCAGCGACATCGCTTGAACGCAGACCAGCAGCGCCAGCGTGGAGTCCAAGCCGCCGGATACGCCGATTACAGCCTTTTTTGCATTGGTATGCGCCAACCTTTTTTTGAGCCCGTGCGCCTGAATCGAGAACACTTCGTCGCACCGGCGCTCCCGTTCCTCCGGCGTATCCGCAACAAACGGCGTTTTCCAATAGCTGCGCGTCAGCGCCGTTTCATGCAGCGGCAGCGTAAACGGCACGCGGGTATAGGAATCATCAAAATCCCAGCTGCGCGCATGCCGGCGGCGTTCCCGGGAAATGAATTGCAGATCGATTTCGGACACGGCATAGCCGCAGCCAAAGGGTGGGGCCTCTGCCAGCAGGGCTCCGTTTTCAAAAATCATATCATGACCGGAAAACACAACATCCGCTGTGCTCTCCCCGTCTCCCGCGCTGCAGAACAAGTAGCCGCAGGACAGCTTGGCGCTCTGCACCTGCACCAGCTTGCGCCGATATTCTGACTTTGACACCGCCTCATCACTGGCACTGAGATTGGCGATCACGGTTGCACCATGCAGCGCCAACTGAGTGGAGGGCGGCATTGGGGACCAGAGGTCTTCGCAAAGCTCGATGCCGAGAATAAAATCATGCATGGTCGTGCAGCAAAACAGGAGCTTGCTGCCAAACGGCACCTCCGAACCGAGCACATGTATGGCGGATACCGTATCGGGCGCCGGTGCAAAGAGCCGTTTTTCGTAGAATTCACCGTAATTTGGGAGATAGGTCTTCGGAACGACTCCCAAAATGCTGCCGCGCTGCAAAACAATGGCACAGTTGAACAGGCTGTGCCGCACGGTCAGCGGCATACCGACAACAAGCAGCATTTCGGTGTCCCGTGATGCCGCCATAATTTCGGACAGTGCGCCAAGCGCGCCTCGCTGCAAAGCATCCTGCATAAACAGATCGCTGCAGGTGTATCCGGTGATGCAAAGCTCTGGCAGGGCCAGCAGCGCCGCACCATCCTGTTCAGCTCGCTTGATGAGGGCAATGATTTGCTGCGCGTTGTGCTTGCAGTCCGCCACGCGGATGGACGGGGTCGCAACCGCAACCTTCAAAAAACCGTGTTGCATAATACCTCCCGTGTACGATCGGTCTCCATATAGATTCCCAGTATCATCTTATTTTATGTTTTTTTCCATTTTGAGTCAATGCAGTCCCGATGGTTCTAAAAATTGGAATGCAAAATTTCAATGAAAATTCTTTAAGGGGGCTTTGGCTTATTCATAACATATGCTATAATAAAAGCACTATTGGGGGAATAGGTAGTGTATGGGTACAAAAATTCGGCGCTTGGGTCAGATGCAAATTGAGCAGCAGGAACTGGATGAGGCGGGGAGAAAGGCTCAGAAGGAGCTGAACGATCTGGTCATGCAGGAGTACGAGCGGACGGGAGTGCTGACCGGAAGGCAGTTATCCGAAGCGGTTTTGGAATATGAGAAATCGATTCAGTCGCATGTTGTCGCTGCGGATGAGCCGGAGCATTTTTGAGCAGCTGCCATAAAGTTGTGGGTAACGCTGTACACGGTATCGGAAAGGATCGCAACAATTGTCGTACGATGATGTCATCAAGGCTGTAGCAAGCGGGTTTTCGCAGTTCCAAATTCAGGATTTGATCGATATTGTGATCATTTGCCTGCTGCTGTATAAATTGATCGTTTGGACGAAGGAAACGCAGGCCTATGAGGTGCTCAAGGGTATTGCGGTTCTGTTCTTGTGCTCTGTCGCCAGCCAGCTGTTGCAGCTGCATACGCTCAGCTGGGTGCTGGACTCCTTTCTCAAATCGGGTTCGATCATCATCGTGCTCGTGATTTTGTTCCAACCGGAGATCCGGCGCGTACTGGAGCGACTTGGCCGCAGCGGCAAACAAATCGGCGGTCTGTTCGATGCAACCACCTATGAGTCGGAGGCGTTCGTGCGCGACGTGCAGCGAGCGATCCTTTCGATGTCGCGCAGAAGGGTTGGTATGCTGGTCGTGTTTGAACGAAAAACCGCGCTCGGCGACATTATTCATACCGGAACGCTGGTGGACGGCGTTATTTCCGGCGCGCTCTTGGAAAATATTTTTGAGCCCAATACACCGCTGCATGACGGAGCAGTGATCGTTCGAGGCACGCGTGTGATTGCTGCCGGTTGCTTTTTACCGCTGTCCGACGATTTGAATCTGGCGCGCGAGCTCGGAACCCGTCATCGCGCAGCGCTCGGAATTTCTACGGTTTCCGACAGTGTAACGATCGTTGTTTCGGAGGAAACCGGAGCCATTTCCATCGCGCGCGACGGCAAACTCGTTCGGTATATCGATGCCAAGGCGCTGCAGGATCTCTTGGAGAGCCTGTTCCTGCAAAAAACCAGTACGCCGTTTCCATGGGTCAAGCGGAGGGCAAAAGCATGAAAAACTCGATATGGAACAGCGAACTGAGCAAACGCTTTTTAGCTGCGGTCAAGGGCTTTTTTACAACGAATCTGGCTGTCAAAATCGTTGCGCTGCTGTTCGCGGTTTTGCTTTGGGGCTATGTCTTAACCGACCAGAATCCTTATCGAACAAAAACGATTTCCAACGTCAATACGAGTTTTGAAGGTGAAGCGGAACTGCTTGCGCAGGGGCTTTGCGTGCGCGGCGATCGATCTGAAATTCTGGGCAACGTTACGGTTCAGGTTCGTACCCAGATTGTGAATTATTCTGCGCTGGGTTCCGGACAGGTGAACGCAACGATCAGCCTCAGAAACATCAGCGAAGCGCGCGTCTATGAGCTGCCGGTCACCGCGTCGATCATGTCCGGCTATGGCGTTGTTGAAACGGTCACGCCGTCGGTCGCTACGGTGGAGATCGATTCGCTGGTAATCAAGTCAATCCCCGTGTCGACGAAGTATGTGGGAACGCTCCCGGAGGGATACTGGGCGGATATGAACGCGAGTTCGGTTACCACGCGCGTTGAGGTGCAGGGACCGAAAAAGGACATGGATCGCGTCAAGCGAGCGGAGTGTGTTGTGGATTGGACGGGCTGCACCTCGATGATCTATAGCACGTTCGATATCATTTTGTATGATGAAAACGATAATGTGATCAGCTCGGATATTGTGGTTGGTACGCTGCCCTCCTCCACGGTTCGAATTCCGATCTATCCGATGAAGGAGGTGCCGATCGACGTCATGGGTTCGCTGATTGGCGCCGACAATCTGGCGGCGAACCACGAACTCTTTTCCGCAACCGCAACGCCGAGCACCGTGCATCTGATCGGCGAGCGGTCAATCCTCGACGGTATTGACAGCGTACTTGTGGATCCCATCAATATCAGCGGCAAGAATGATATTGAAATCTTCGAGGCAAAACTGATCCTTCCGGAAGGGGTACGGCTTTTGGAGGACACCTCTGACGTTTCTGTTAGCGTGGATATCCGGGAGAGCATGGCGGAGCAGGTGTTTGAACAGGTGCCGGTCGAGGTCATCGGCCTCGGCGAGGGGCTGACCGCACAGCTTGGCATTGCGTCTGTGGATCTTCGCGTGTCGGGGCGCACCAGCCTCGTCAGCATTTTGAAGCGCAGCGATGTAAAGGTACAGGTGGACGTAACCAATTTGGCGGCAGGCGAATACGATCTGAATCTGTTTGCGTTGGTTCGCGACGAGGAGAGCACGGTTGAACTGACGACGGAGCTCACATCCGCCGGTACGCTTCTCGATACGATTCATGTCACGATCCGTTCGAATTAAGGGTGGCGAATACAGATGCGGGGCAACGCCGGTTGCCCCGTTTTTCTTGAGAGAAAGGAAGAAAACTGAATGCTGGTTGTAACAGACATTCGCGTTCCGCTTGGCACAGAGGAGCAGGCGCTTTCAAAACAAATTGCAAATCAATTGAAGATCGACGCCGATCGGATTCAATCCGTGCGCTTGCTCCGAAAATCTCTTGACGCCAGAAAAAAGCAGGATATCCATTATTTGATACACGCTGTCATCGCTGTCGACGATGCGCTGGAGAAAAAATTGCTGCTCGGCGGTTCCTCACATATTTCCGCATATCGCCCGGCCGTGGAGCAGCCGGTTTCTTCGGGAACATTGGAACCAAAGGGCAGAATCATTGTGGTTGGACTGTGGGGCCGGCCGGCCTGTTCGCAGCGCATGTTTTGGCAAAGCACGGCTATCAGCCGCTGGTCATTGAGCGCGGGCAGCCGATTCAACAGCGGGTATCCGATGTGGATGCGTTCTGGAGCCAAGGCGCGCTGTCGCAGGAAAGCAACGTGATGTTCGGCGAGGGAGGATCAGGAACCTTTTCGGATGGCAAGCTGACGACCAGAATCAAGGATTCCCGCGCGGATTCCGTTCTCCGACTTCTCGTTGAACATGGCGCGCCGAAGGAAATACCGATTCTGGCCAAACCGCATATCGGAACGGATCGGCTGCGGACGGTAGTTGCCGCTCTTCGCAAGAGCATCGAGGAACTGGGCGGCGAGGTATGGTTTTCGGCAAAGCTCTGCGGTATTGAGACGCAGGATGGCGGCATTCGAACGATTCTGGTGCAGCGCGGATCAAGCGTTGAGCGGATTTCCTGCGCGGCGCTTGTTCTGGCAATTGGACAGGGGGCGCGCGATACATACCGCATGCTGGCCGAGTCGGGCATTGCAATGCAGCCAAAACCGTTTGCGGTCGGCGTTCGGGTGGAGCACCCGCAATCCATGATTGACCGTGTGCAATATGGCACGTTTGCGGGCGACCCACGGCTTGGCACTGCGGAATACCGGCTGTCCGGCCGCAGCAACGGGCGCGGCGTTTATACGTTTTGTATGTGCCCGGGCGGATTTGTCGTAGCCTCATCCTCTGACGAGGGACAGGTCGTTGTCAATGGTATGAGCAATTATGCACGCGATGCAGAAAATGCAAACGCCGCCATCGTAGTGCAGGTCGCGCCGGAGGACTTTTCCGGAACGGATGCGCTCAGCGGCGTGCGATTCTGCGAAAAGCTGGAGCATGACGCATATTTGGCGGGCGGCGGTTCTTTCTATGCGCCTGCAGAGCGCATCGCGGATTTTCTGGCGCATGATTTGCCGCACGGCTTCGGCGGCGTCCGACCGACATACCGTCCGGGAGTTGCCGCTTCATCGTTGTGGAATTGTCTACCGGACTTTGTAGCGGAAGGAATTGCGGATGGAATCCGTGGTTTTTCCAGGAATTTGCGCGGGTTTGATCTGCAAGATGGCGTGCTTACGGCGGTCGAAAGCAGGACAAGCGCACCGCTTCGCATTTTGAGAGGCGAGAACGGCGAGTCCCTTTCCCATGCCGGCATCTATCCCGTCGGAGAAGGCGCCGGGTATGCGGGCGGGATCGTAAGCGCTGCTGTAGACGGCATGCGCGCGGCGGAGCGGATCATCGGCAGGTTCCGCGCGCCGACTCGCGGATAATTCACAAATCATCAACAACCTAGGCTGCCTTTCAGTGCTATAATAAGGTAGTATTGAGTTGATGTGAAACCATAGAAGCGTCTGTTTGGAGGTATAAGGGAATATGACTGCTCAAAGAAGAAGACGGAGAAAGCGCCTGCGCATTCAGCCGCGTTTCATTGTTGTATTGTTGCTTTTCCTGGTCGTTGTGGTATTGGCTGTTGTCGTACTGTCAAGCCTTGGCGGAACGGATGAGGGACAGCAACAGGCGCAGAATGGCCAGAACCCGTCGTCCGGAGGGCTGGTTACCGACCTTTTTAATACATCGACGCCCACGCCGGAACCGACGCCGGAACCGACGCCAACCCCCCGTTTCGATATCCCGCATGCGGTGGATAGTTCTAACCCGGCAAACTGGGGCTATTCTACCGATGTCGAAGTCAATGGCACGGTAGTGCAGTCCTATACCCGGCAGACGCCGATTTTCTTTGATTATGACGAACCCTACACCAACGTCAATGGCATCGTCACGTTCCGCGGCGATCATTACCGGAGCGGAGCGGCATACGGCACGGCAAGTATCTCGTCGAAGTCGCTCAGCAAGGCGTGGAGCTTTGAAATCGGCCAATTGGCAAAACCAAGCGGAAGCGGCAACTGGTCTGGCAGCGGTTGGGTTGGACAACCGTTGGTTGTCTGCTGGCCCGACAGCACCAAGCAGATCATGAATATGTACGACTGGGCCAAGCAGAAGCAGGGCCTTGTCGAGGGTATCCTGGCCTGTCTCGATGGAAATGTATATTTTTTTGACATCGAAAGCGGCGAGGCTACGCGTCCGGTTCTGCAGATCGGCATCCCATTCAAGGGCGCTGGCTCGCTCGACCCGCGCGGCTATCCGATATTGTATTTGGGTTCGGGCGATAATTACCCGGAAGATCCCTCCAAGACTGTGCGCGCAGTGGCCTACAGCCTTGTGGATTTCTCCTGCCTGTATACCTTTGGCGCCTATAAGGACAGCTTTGCGATTCGCGACTGGCACGCATATGACAGTGCGCCGCTTGTGGACGCCGCCACCGATACGCTCATCTATCCGGGCGAAAACGGCATTCTCTATACGATCAAGCTGAACACGGCGTACAATGAGCAGGCCGGCACACTGACTATGGCACCATCGGAGACGGTCAAGTTCCGCTACAATACGAGCAGAAGCTCGGCAGGAAGCACATCGGCGGACAAGTATTGGATGGGCTATGAGGACAGTGCGGTCATGTGGGGCGAGTATGTCTATCTGGTCACCAACGATGGCTATATGCAGTGCATCAACATCAATACGATGGAGCTGATCTGGGCGCAGGATGTGCTGGATGATACGAACGCAACCATCGTGCTGGAGGAGGACGAGGCAAACCGAACCGCCTACTTGTATGTCGGCACCTCGCTGCATTTCACCAAGGATGAAAATGACTACGGAACGACGCCGCTATTCAAGATCAATGCGGTTACTGGCGAAATCGTTTGGCGGTTTGATGTAAACGTCTATACAAGATCCGGCGTTTCGGGCGGTGTGCAGGCAACCGCCGTTGTCGGGAAGAACAGTATTTCCGACTTGGTCATCGTTCCGTTCGCGCGCGTGCCGGATGTAGATCACGGCTATCTGATGGCAATCGATAAGAACACGGGAACCGAGCGCTGGCGCTTCGCAATGGACGGGTATTCCTGGAGCTCACCGGTTGCGGTTTATGATGCAAATGGCAGTGCCTATATCGTGAGCTGTGACAGTACGGGAAGAATCTACCTGCTGGATGGGAAAACGGGCACAAAGCTATCCGTTTTTGATGCGGAGCGCAATATCGAGGCGTCCCCGGTTGTCTACGGCAATACCATCATTGTCGGAACCCGCGGTATGGACGTTTATGGAGTACACATTTCCTAGAGGAGGGATCCTATGGCGCGCAGGCGAATGCAGCCAAGATTTTTTCTGTTTCTTGCCGCAGTGATTGGCGTCGGAGCGGGTATATTTTTGCTCGTACGCTCGTTGACCTCGCCTTCACAGGAGGCATTGCTCGCCGCTACGCCAACGCCGGCCGGTCTGGAGCCGACCGCATCACCGCAGCTCACACCCAAGCCGGCTCTGCCGGATAATGTAACGGTGGTTCGCAGCGCCGAGGCGGATCCGTCGAAGTTGGGTATGGAAACGAAGCTGATGGTAAACCGGGTGGAGACGGATACCTATTCGAGACAGGAGCCGGTGTCCTTTGGCCGAGACAGCGAATACTCGGCGGTGCCCGGCATCCTCACCTTTGGCGGCAATAACTATCGAAACACGTTCGCTTACGGCACCCCTACCGTTGCCGAGCGGCGGCTGTACCGAACCTGGGAGGAACGAATCGGCCAGATTGATAGCTGGTCCGGCACCGGATGGACCGGCCAGCCGCTCATCATTCAGTGGCCCGATGAAGTTCGCCCCTTGCTCGGTGTTGCCGAAACCTATAAAAACAAGGACGGCTTTACCGAGGTCATCTATCCGGCAATGGATGGAAACATCTACTTTTTTGATCTGGAGACCGGAACAAAAACGCGGACAATCAATGCTGGCGTGGTGATGAAGGGAACGGCGTGCCTCGATCCAAACGGATATCCGCTGCTGTACGTTGGGCAGAGCATTGCTGAGCAGAGCGAGAACAATCTTACGATTGCTTATTTGCGCGTGTATTCTCTCATCACCAATGAGGAGATCTACCGGTTTGGCAAGCATGACTACTTCAGCTATCGTGAGTGGCAGGCCTATGACGGAAGCCCGATCATTGCGGACGATACCATCTTCTATGCCGGCGAAAACGGGGTTCTGTATTCCAGCAAGCTCAACGCCAAGTTTGATGCGGCCGCCGGCACGGTGAGCATTGAGCCGGAGGCTTTGGTCAAGTACCGCTATACCGGCACCGGCTATTCGAAGGAAAATGCAGCAAATCGACGCTGGTATGGGGTCGAGAGTTCCGTTGCGGCCTTTCGGAACTATCTCTATTTCACGGATAACGGCGGCCGCCTGCAATGCGTCGATGCGAATACCTACCAGCTTTTGTTTGCTGCGGACGTGGGAGATGACGCCGATGCTTCCGTTGTGATCGAAGAGAACTATGATGACGGAACCATTTATCTCTATACGGCCGGTCAGGTCAGCATGCCGAGCGGCAACATTGGAGACGATTTTGGTTACTCCTACCACAAGAAAATCAACGGCCTCACCGGAGCGATCGTATGGGAACAGAAGTGGATTGCTTCGACCGGCGATGAAAACAGCAGCGGCGGAACCCTTGCAACGCCGCATGTTGGCAGGGGAAACATCTCCAATTTGGTAATCTATTCTATGGCGCTGACGGCCGTAACGGAGGAGCAGGCATCGGATACCGCCGGAAACGATACGGCGGCAGGTGACGCGGCCGATACGAATCCGAACGGGGATTATCGATTGGGCGGTCGGATCGTCGCGTACGACAAGCGCACCGGCGATATCGCTTGGTGTCTGGAACAGGCGGGCGAAGCGGATTATTGGTCGTCCCCCGTTGTTATCTATGACGAGGCAGATAAGGCCTATTTGATTCAATGCGATCGTGCTGGCTTTATCAAGCTTTATGATGCGAGCACTTCCGCACTGTTGTATTCGTTGGACCTTGGTTCGCGAATTGATTCTACGCCCGCAGTTTTTAACAACTATCTTGTTGTCGGAACGCGCGGCAAGGGCGGGAGCGGAGAATCGGCAAAAATTATTTGTGTAAAGATCACATGATCTGGTGGTGAAACGGTTTGGAACAGTTTTGGACGGATATTGGTGACTTTTTTCTCAAGTTTGGAGTCAAAATTCTCGGCGGGGCGATTCTGCTGCTGGTCGGATTCCGCTTTTCCAAGTGGCTGACAGAGTACATTCGCACACGGCATCGATTTAAGAAGCGCGGCGATTTTATGACGCCGACGATGCGTTCGTTTCTGGCAAGCGCGACAGGAATTCTGCTGCGCCTTCTTGTGATTGTTGGATTTGTCCTTGTCATGGGTGCGAGCCCGACATCGATTGTTGCGATGCTCAGTTCTGCTGCACTGGCGGTTGGACTGGCACTTCAAAACAGCTTTTCCAATATTGCGGGCGGTCTGCTTCTGATTCTGTTCAAGCCGTTTGCGCTGGGAGATTTTATCACAGTGGCCGATCAATCGGGAACCGTGCAGGAGATCAATATCTATGCGACGCGGATTCTCACCGCAGACAACCGAACGGTCGTCCTGCCAAACGGCATTGTATCCAACTCGTTTATGATCAACGCCTCAACGGAAGAGACGCGCAGGATCGAAGTGCAGTTGCCGGTTGCCTATACGACGGATTCGCGTTCTGTCAGTACACTGCTTGTCGAAGTGGCTTCGTCGAATGCGCTTATTCTGGCGGAACCGGCGCCGATTGCGGTTTTGACGGACTTGATGGGCGGCGTACAGACCTTTTCCATCTATGCATGGTGTAAGCGTGCGGACTATTTTGACGCGCTGTACGCACTGCGGATGGAGGCAAAGGAGACGCTTGAGAAGCATGGAATTCGCTTGTCGAACGTGCGCGTTGAACTGAATTTGAAGGACAAGGACATGCCCGTTTCGTAAATCTGCGATGCGCTGCGACAGCGTAGACGCATGAATGGTTGGTATTCTGTCCTCACCAGTCAGATGCGATCAGAGCGTGGGGAACGGGATGTTGAAAATTGTTGAACCACCTGCTGCTCACGGCAGGTGGTTGCTGTATCGACTTGCTGTTGGATTCGCTTATCGCTGACGACAAACGAATCCAATGCGGTGCTGAACGGAGAAGGAATGCATATTGGAGGGAAATTATGAACCAACGTGTATTGGGAATTCTTGAATATGATAAAATCTGTGATATTTTGCGGACGCATTTGGCGTCCGATATCGGCAGGGAATTTGCGGAGAAGCTCAGACCGGCGCATCGGCTTTCGGATGTGGAAGCGCTGCTGCAGCAAACGACCGAAGCGGACAGCCTGTACCGCAGAACCGGCAGGACGCCCATCGAAGGCTTTCCCGATATCCGGGAGATGCTGATGCGCATCCACGCCGCCCATGCCCTGTCGATGGGCGAACTGCTCTCTGCTGCGCACTGCCTGCGTGTTTCCCGCCACGCAAGGGAGATGCTGCAGAACACGGAGAATCCGGGACTGCTGAGCATGATGGCAAACCGCCTAGCCGCACACCGCTCGATAGAAGAGGAGATCGCCCGGTGCATTCTCTCGGAGGATGAGATCGCGGATAACGCATCGCCGGAATTAGCACGGATACGCCGTCAAATGCGAATAACGAACGAGCGCATGCGCGACAAGATCAACGCGATGATCAAAAGCACTGCGTATCAGAAATATTTGCAGGAACCGATCATTACGGTGCGAAACGGACGCTTTGTGCTGCCTGTCAAGGCGGAATTTCGCACGCAGATTTCCGGCCTGGTGCATGATCAGAGCGGCAGCGGCGCGACGCTGTTTATCGAGCCGGCGGCTGCGGTAGAACTTGGCAATGAACTCCGGCGTTTGCAGTCGGAGGAGCAGGTCGAAATTGGCCGCATTCTCGCGGGCCTTACCGCTTTGCTTGATCCCGTTGCGGAAGAACTGTATGCCAGCCTGAACATTCTCGGCACGCTCGATGTCATCTTTTCCAAGGCAATTATGGCAAGAGATATGCGCGCTGTGCGGCCCAAGATGAACGAAAACCGCAAAATTCGTATTGTTGAGGGAAGGCATCCGCTTCTGCCGAAGGATACGGTCGTTCCGGTCAATGTATGGCTGGGAGAGGATTTTCGTACCCTCATTATTACCGGCCCGAACACCGGCGGCAAAACGGTTACGCTGAAGACAGTTGGGCTGTTTACGCTGATGGCGATGAGCGGCATGTTCGTTCCCTGCGATGAACGGACGGAGCTATCCGTTTTTGAGGAGGTGTTCGCCGATATTGGCGACGAGCAATCCATTGAGCAGTCGCTTTCCACCTTTTCCTCTCATATGACCAATACCGTACAGATCCTCCAACAGGTTGACGAGCAGTGCCTTGTGCTGCTCGATGAGCTTGGCGCCGGCACGGATCCGCTGGAAGGAGCGGCATTGGCGCAGGCGATTTTGGAACGCCTGTTTGAAAGCGGCGCTTTGACCATGGCGACAACCCATTACAGCGAAATCAAGGCGTTTGCGCTGACACATCCGGGCATGCAGAATGCTTCCATGGAATTTGACGTGGATCGTCTGTGCCCGACCTATCGCCTGTTCATTGGCATTCCGGGAAAGTCCAACGCCTTTGAAATTTCGGAACGCCTTGGGCTGCCCGAAACGGTGATCGAGCGAGCTCGCTGCTTCTTGGAAAAGCGCGATGTGGCCTTTGAAGATGTGCTCTCCGGTGCGGAAGCGGCGCGCAAGGAAGCGGAAAGCGATCGCATGGCTGCTCAGGAGGACCGCTGGGAAGCACAACGGATACGCCGTGAATTGGAGCAGCGGCAGCAGCGGTTGGAGCAGGAAAAGATGCAGCTTCGCCAGAAAGCCAAAGAGGACGCGCGCAAGATCGTTCTGGAGACGAGACAGGAGATGGAGGGGCTGATTGCGCAGCTCCGTTCCATCAAAAACATTGATAACAAATCTCTGGAGCGCGCAATTCAGCAGACGCGGGACGCAATGCGCGAGAGCGAAGCACGTCTGATGGATCAGGTGACTCATCGAACGGCCACGGATGACGCGCCGGCAACGGTTCGGCCGGGGGAAGCGGTTCAAATCCTGTCGGTGGGCCGGGACGGAACGGTTCTGAAGGCACCGGATCAGCGCGGCATGGTGCTTGTTCAAGCGGGGGCACTGAAACTGACGGTCAAACTCGGCGACCTCGGACTGGCTCCGGTAAAGCGCGAGAAGCCGAAGCCGACGGTGAAGGTAAAACTGTCGGAGCCGGCGCGCAGCTTTTTGGAACTTGATCTTCGAGGTAAGATGGTTGACGAAGGCGTCATCGAGATCGATCGGTTTATTGACGATGCAATGATCACCGGTATCAAAGAGTTTTCCATCATTCATGGGAAGGGCACCGGCGCGCTGCGTGCGGGCGTACAGGCATACCTAAAAACGCATCCGCGCGTGAAGAGCTATCGCCTCGGCGCTTATGGCGAGGGCGATGCGGGCGTGACGGTGGTGACGCTGAAATAAGAGCAAATTGGACAAAACCGACGATCTGTGATATAATTACAACTACACTGTGGGCTGCGTATGTATATGCGTTCCCGCTATCGTATGGAGGATTCCTGCATGGAGAACAGTACCATTCTGGTCATTGATGACGATCGAAACATTCTCGCCATCATTGAGCTGTATTTGAAAAAGGCCGGCTTTCAGGTGGCGACGTGCGCTGACGGCGGAATGGCTCTGGCGGCCTTTCATGAAACACGTCCTGCTTTGGTCGTGCTGGATGTGATGCTTCCGGGGCGTGATGGTTGGTCGGTGTTGCATGATATTCGAATGGAGAGCGAAACGCCGGTCATCATGCTGACGGCAAAAGGGGATACGGGCGATCGCGTACAGGGCCTTGAACTGGGCGCGGACGACTATATCGCCAAACCGTTCGATGCCAAAGAGCTGATCGCGAGGATCAAGGCGGTATTGCGCCGCAGCGCGCCGGTGGAGCCGGAGCGTACCGTTCAGTTGGATGGCCTTTCGGTTTCTTTGGAAAACTATGCGGTATTGCTGGATGGCAGACCGCTTGAGATGCCGCCCAAGGAAATCGAGCTGTTGTACTTCCTTGCGTCGCATGCCGGAAAGGTGTTTACGCGTGAACAACTGCTGGAGCAGGTATGGGGGTTTGATTTCTTTGGCGATTCACGAACGGTTGACGTCCATGTGAAGCGAATCAGAGAAAAGCTCGGTGACAACCACCTTTGGCAGTTAAAAACCGTTTGGGGCGTGGGATACAAGTTCGAACAGCAGTAAAGACACAGGAGTTTCATGCGCCGGGATTTTCTCCGAACACTGTTTTCGCGAATGCTCGCGACATATTTAACCGTTACGCTGGGATTGATCCTGATCGTCGGCGTAACGGTTGTTGCGTTGTTTCAGGGGCAGCTTCGCGCGCAGACCAACGAGCAGCTTATCAGAGAACTACAGCAGATCAGCGAGATGATTTCTGCCAATGTGCAATCAACCGACCAACAGCCCGGCGACATAGATACCATGCTCGGATGGCTCGCACGTCAATCGGGAACGTTGATTGAGACGTATGCGCCGGATGGAACGCGGCAGGCATATTACAGCGAACAAAAATGGTCGCAGGCAGCAGCGGCAGCTCTGAGCGAGGAAGCGCGGGCCGCCTGTTTGGAAACCGCGGATTCATCGCTGCCCCGCGACCTGTTTGCGGATTTGCTGGACTTCCCAACCGTCAGTCTGGGAACAAGGGTGGGCGCGGCGGACGGAACGACAATCATCGTCTTGCTGCACCGGGACACGTCCGCGGCCAAGCGCATGACCGACGCCGCATGGATGGAAATACTGCTTGTCCTGTTGATCGCGGTGTTGTTTTCTGTGATCGCCGTATATTACACGACGTCGCGCATGACGAAGCCGTTTATGGAGATTAACGATATTGTACAGCTCTACAGCAAGGGCGACTTTAACCTTCGGATTCCCGTTTCCGGCACGGATGAAGCGACGCAATTGGCACAGAGCTTCAACAATATGGCCGATCAGCTCAAGGATCTTGAAGCAACGCGCCGCAGCTTTGTTGCAAATGTGAGCCACGAACTGCGTTCTCCGTTGACCTCGATGCGCGGATTTCTGGAGGCCATGCAGGATGGCACCATCGGCCATGAGGAGTACGACAAGTATATTGATATTGTTCTTTCCGAGACGCGCCGGATGACGAGCATGGTCAATGATCTGTTGGATCTGGCCAGAATCGAATCCGGAACGATGGCCATCAAGCTGACAATCTTTGATATCAACGAGCTCATCCGCCGCACACTCATCACATTTGAAGCGCGCATTTATGATCAAAAGATGGAAGTTGAGGTCAAATTTGCGCAGGAACAATATTATGTAGAAGCGGACAATGCACAGATTTCTCAGGTGCTGCGCAATATCATCGACAATGCGATCAAATATTCGCCGATGCACAGCAAGCTGCGCATTGCCACCTATGCGCTGCGCAAGGAGGTATATGTGAGTATTCAGGATTCTGGACAGGGGATTCCGGAAGAAGATGTGCCGCATGTCTTTGATCGCTTCTATAAGGTGGAAAAAGCGCATACGCCGACAAAACAAAGCGGAACGGGTCTGGGCTTGTCCATTGTGAAACGAATTATCGACCAGCACGGACAGACCATCTCGGTAAAGAGCGCCAAAGGGAAGGGCAGCAACTTTACATTCACGCTGAAACGAGCACCGTCGCCGAATCGGCGGCAACCCATGCAGGACGGAGGAGCAAAATATGGAATACAATAACAACTACGGAAACAGTCCGTTTTTCGACAATCAACAGCCGCGCCGGCGCGGCTTGGGCGGATTTGGAATCGCTGTCATCGTATTATTGACGATTCTGGCTGCCGCCATCGTATTGGCGGTGTCTTTGCGCGATGGCTATCCAGGTGATATGGGAGCATCGCTCTGGCCGGAACAGACTGCTGCGCCGGAACCTACGAAAAAACCGACCGTTGCGATTGCGACGCCGGTGCCCGGAACATACGATATGCCGTCGTTGGACGGTGTTGCGCCGGATCTGTCTGATATCGCCACCCCGGGATTTTGGAACAACCCCATACCGAGCATTTTTGACGCGGTTTCGCCATCGGTGGTGGGCGTTGTCAATTACACAACGCAGACCTTTGGCAAGAAAGACATGCTGGCGATCTATGGGAGTGGAAGCGGGTTTATTATCTCGAGCGAAGGTTATGTGCTGACCAACGCGCATGTCGTTGCGGATGCGGAGAAGATTACCGTGTTGCTCGGCTCGGGTGAAGAGGTAGAGGCCGCGCTGATTGGAGCCGATAATGAAACGGACGTCGCCGTTTTGAAGATTGAGCAGCAACAGCTTGTGCCGCTGGCGGTTGGCGATTCTGATGGTATGCGCGTTGGCGAATTTGTGATTGCGATTGGGAACCCTCTGGATTCGGAGCGCTTGGCAAATACGACCACGTTTGGCGTGATTTCGGCAAGCGCAAGAGAAATCACGATCGATGGACATACAAACACCTATCTGCAAACCGACGCCGCCATCAACTTCGGCAACAGCGGCGGGCCGCTGCTGAACATGAAGGGCGAGGTGATCGGGATGAACAGCGCAAAATCGATCACCGCGGGGTTCGACGATTATGGGAATCCGGTCAGCGCGGAGGGCATTGGGTTTGCGCTGCCGATCAACACGGTTTGCGCCATTATGGAGCAGTTGATCACGGAGGGCGCCATCGAAAGGCCGGCGGTGGGCATTACGGTGTATACGTTGACGGAGGCCATTGCGGCGGAGAAGGGGCTCCCCTTGTCCACGGGCATCTATGTGGCAGGCGTTGTGGCGGACGGCCCCGCTTCCAGAGCCGGCGTTCGTGCTGGGGACATCATTCTTTCCGCGAATGGAAGAACGCTTGCTGAGCAGAATGAGCTGATAGCGATTATCAATGCGTGCGGCGTCGGCGATAAGATTTTGCTGGAGATCTACAGAAACGGAGAAACGATCTCTTGTGAGATGACGCTGGCAGATAAAAACCAAATGGACTTCAACGCGATCGATCCGGAACCCGCTGAGTAAAATGAAGCCGCAAAGCGGCGAAGAAAGCACCTCTTCGCCGCTTACAAATTTTTTGCGTGTTGCCGTTGAAAAACGGCTCAAACGGGAAAGCGGATTGCAGTATGCGAATGCTTGCTCCGGCCTAAACTGAATTTTTGAAACAGGGGATTCAGTTTGATGAATTGCGTGACCCCGACGCTGCCGCAGTCCTTGCGGCCATCCGCCCCAGCTCAAATGCAGCGTGGGCAGGAGAAAGACCGTTACAATGGGAGACAGGGGGAGACAACGCTTGCAAAGTAGCCCTCCATGCCATCCGCGTCGCGAAACGAAATCCGCTCTATGCCAATATATCGGATCAGGTAGGACAGGATTGCGCCGCCGCAAAGAATGACGTCATGCCGATCGCGCAGGAGCGGATGATTGCGGCGGTGGTCAGCGCCCATCCCGTCGAGCTTGTGCAACAGGGTGTCGATCTCTTCGGCCTGCATGGTGCATTGATTGACCGCGTCAGGTTCATAGCGCTCCAGACCCAGATGCAGCGCAGCAAGCGTTGTTGCCGTACCGCCCACCGCGAACCACTGCTTTTCAGGAAGGGTGGGGAGAGCATAGGTCTTGAGAAATATCGGCCGCATTTTTTCGCAGATCTCCATGTAGGACAGGCCGCTGCAAAGGTCTTTGACCCGCACGCAGCCGAGTGGAAAGCTCGTGCGGCAGACTGCCGTCATAATCTGCGTGCTGCCGCCGCCGATGTCGATGAGCCCGCCGGACCTGCCGCCTACTGCGCCGCGATAGGCGAAGGCCGCTTCCTCCTCGCCGCTCAATACGCGAATCTGCAAACCGGTTTGCTCATACACCTCTTTCAGAAAAACAGAGCGATTCTTCGCATCCCGAACGGCACTGGTAGCGTAAGCATATGGAACAAAGCCGCCGCCCTTTGCGCGCAGAATCAGAGCCGACAGCACCGAGAGCGATTGCTGCATGCGCGCTTGAGAGAGGCTGCCGCTCGATAGCAGCCCTTCGGCCAACCTCGTTGTATAAACCTCTTTGGGAGAAAATGAAACTACTCCATCAATACACGCCGCCTCCATGTAACGAATGGAGTTGCTGCCAATATCGATGATTACCGCACGGTGCGGTATTCGATCCGGAATGAAGTCATTCATAGAATTTTATATCGTTTGGAAACACATAGCCCAACTTTTCTCTTGCGTATTGCAGCAAATATTCGTCCGTTTGCATATACTCCAACATGCGCTCAAGACGCTCCTCTTCCACCTTCAAAGCATCGAGTTGCTGCTGCAATGCGGCGGTTTCCTCGGTGATCGCCGTCAGCTTGGTTTGCTGCGACAGGTAAATGCCGCTCATGATGCAAAAAGCAAGCAAAAACGCCAGAATCACATACCGTGTTTTCAGTTTGAAACGAGTCTTCTTCGCCATATAATCAGTATAGCATACTTTCTAGCGGAATCCAGCTTTTTTATTCATGCATCTGTGAACGATGCGTGAAATCAGCCCATAGACTGTGAATTGCTCCAGTGCAAAGCCCACAGCGGTAAGCAGAAACACATAGAGCCGGATTCTGCCGCCTGTGGCGAGCAGGAGAGCGACGGCCGTGATGACGCCGAGACCGGCCGCAAACAGGAGATCAAACAGAATTTCTGAGAGCTTCCCGCGAATTATCCGTCGCATCAGACGCAGTAAGTCGTAGAGCAAACCGCTGAGGATACCGGCATATAGAAATGCCAGCGCCGCATAGGGCTGAGCGGAAATATGTTCGGCCATCAGCGGAACACCTTACCAAACAGACCACGACGTTCCGTTTCGGGCGGTTCGTAGTCGAGCGCAAGAATTTCCCCTTCAATGCTGATTTGACCATCCTCGAGATTAAGCTTGGCAAGATGGAGGTTTGTTCCCACAATGTTTAGCGGCCCCGCTTCAGTCATGAGCATCACGTCCTGTTCGTTGAAGCTCTCCACATCGGCAACGCCCGTCACGCTGATACGCATGCGATTGTCGATATGGATGCTGTGTGCGCGCGGTCGGAGTTTTGTTAAATCATTGTCTCTGCGATCAGTCATGCGCAATCCCCCCAAAGTTGATGATGCGGTTCCATTTACCAGATCATATGCAGGCATTGGGACAGGTATGTTAGGCGCGGACGGCTGCTGCGCGGAGAATGTGCCGGATATTGTGACGAATCGTGAGAAAGATGTGAAATCCTTAGCACCATTGCTTGACACGGGTTAGATCGAATAGTATGATAAATAATCGAGAGGGTATTAGTTGCATACGAATTGCGTGCACTTATTCTAGATCATCATTTCCTTAATTAAGAGAGGAGCACCGAATTGAATCAAGAACAATTAGAGGCGAAGAGTCTTGGCGATCTGCGCGAAATTGCAAAGCTGCAAGGCGTGAAGTCTATTACAAAGTATCGAAAATCCGACCTTGTTCGTATCATTATGAATGGCGGAGCCGTACCACTCTCGGATGCGGCCGCTGATGAAGCAACCGCTGCAGCGGAGGATAGCGGAGAGCCTGCGCGGGCCCATCAGCCCGTGCAGCCAGCGGCTCGACCGGAAGCGGATACGCCGTCGGTTCCGGTGGAACCGCGCCCGATGGTAGCGCCGGATGCTGCTGCGCCGAGAATGCGGCCGGCATACACGCCAAGACCGCAGCAAAACTATCAGAAGCCCGCCTACGATTCGAGAAACTATCAGCAGGGGGGATATCAGCCGCGCCGGAATGGATATCAGCAGGGCGGTTATCAACCCTCCTATCAAGGCGGATATCAGGGCGGCTATCAAAACGGTTATCAGCAGAATGGGTATCAGGGAGGCTATCAGCAGCGCGGCGGTTACCAGCAATCGTATGCGGAGCGGCAGCAATCCTACGGAATGCCGGAGACCGGCTATGATGATGATCGTCGGTACCGCAACCGCCAAGAGGGGTACTATAATAAGGATTATGGTACGAGCAACCCTGCTGTTCCGGAAATGCTGCAAACCGGTGAATGCGGTGATGCGGAGGGTGTGCTTGAAGTACTCCCGGATGGATACGGTTTTCTGCGTTCCGAAAATTACCTGTCCGGCGCACACGATGTTTATGTATCGATTGCGCAGATCCGCCGCTTCGGTCTTCGGACCGGCGATTTGGTGACGGGCAAAACACGCCCGTCCAAAGAGAACGAGCGATTTCTTGCGCTGCTTTATATCACAGCAGTCAATGGCATGGACCCGGAAAAACTGTCGGAGAGAACGCCATTTGAAAACTTAGTCCCTATCTTTCCGAATGAACGCTACACGCTGGAGAGGACCGGGCGAAAGAATGATCTGTCCATTCGCCTGATCGACCTCATTGCACCGATTGGTAAGGGACAGCGCGCGATGATCGTTTCGCAGCCTAAGGCCGGCAAAACGACCCTTTTGAAGAGCATTGCAAATGGAATTGCCGACAACTATCCCGACACGCATTTGATCGTCCTGCTGATCGACGAGCGGCCGGAAGAGGTCACGGATATGCAGCGGTCCATTCGGGGCGAGGTTCTGTATTCGACGTTCGACGAGCTTCCGGAGCATCATACGCGCGTAGCGGAAATGGTGCTTGAACGCGCGATGCGGCTGGTCGAGCACGGCAAGGATGTCGTCATTCTGATGGACAGCCTGACGAGATTGGCGAGAGCCTACAACCTAACGATTCCTCCAACGGGCCGGACGCTCTCCGGCGGTATGGATCCGGGCGCGCTGCACAAGCCCAAGCGCTTTTTCGGCGCAGCCAGAAACATCGAAAATGGCGGCAGCTTGACCGTTATTGCGACGGCATTGTCCGAAACGGGCAGCCGTATGGACGATATGGTCTATGAGGAGTTCAAAGGCACGGGCAATATGGAGATCCATCTGGATCGCAAACTATCGGAAAAGCGGATATTCCCGGCAATCGATATTTATAAATCGGGAACCCGCCGCGACGATTTGCTGCTTTCGCAATCTGAGCTGGAGGGAGTTCGGACCATTCGGCGGGTGCTGTCTGGCGGCAATCCGGCGGAAGTGACCGAGCAACTCATTGGCATGCTGGATAAGACCGCTACAAACGAAGAATTTCTCCAGCGTGTGAAGGACTGGGTTCGCATTTATGAGAAGGATGGTTATACAGCCTCCAACCGATTTGGAAAATAGTGTGCAGAACAGTGTTTTATGCTGAAAAAGTGCTTGCTTTTTCTGGACAAAGCGCATATAATTACTGTTGGTAGTGTTTTTGAAGGAGTGAATATCATGAAGAAGGACATCCATCCGTCTTATGGCGAAGCAACGGTTCATTGCGCTTGTGGTGAAACGTTTACGACCGGCTCGACCCGCGGTGAGCTGAAGGTCGAAATTTGCAGCAAATGCCACCCGTTTTTCACCGGCCGTCAGAAGCTGGTTGACAGCGGTGGACGTGTCGACCGCTTCAAAAAGCGTTACGGCATGTAAGAGAATTTTGTGCCATTTGAAGAGCGCATCCATAGGGTGCGCTCTTTCTCTATGCATGGAGAATTTGTAACCGTTTTGAGAATTTTCAAAAACCGGCTGAAAATCAGGGCAAATCCGGGTCGGAATGGCGGCGCGTAAGTTGCGCTTTCCTCGTTTGTTTGATATGATATCGGCATATGGGAAAGAGGAGAATAGAAACATGGAACGAAACGTCTACGACATTTTGGAAGAGCGCGGCTTTTTGAAACAATGCTCACATCCCGAAGAACTGCGGGAGCTGTTGGGCAGGGAAAAAGTAACGTTTTATATTGGCTTTGATCCAACGGCGGATAGCCTGCATATCGGTCACTATGTTGCGTTGATGACCATGGCGCATATGCAGCGAGCCGGCCACCGCCCGATCGTTTTGCTCGGCGGCGGCACGGCTAGGATCGGAGATCCCTCCGGAAAAACAGATATGCGCCGCATGATGTCCAATGAAGAAATCGATCACAATGCGTCCTGCTTCCAGAAGCAGATGGCGCGGTTGATCGACTTCTCGGACGGAAAGGCCCTCATTTACAACAATGCGGACTGGATTCGCGGCCTGAACTTCCTGGATTTCATGCGAGATATCGGCGTGCATTTTTCCGTAAACAGCATGCTGCGCTGCGAGTGTTATAAACAGCGCATGGAACGCGGTCTAACCTTCTTTGAAATGAGCTATATGCTGATGCAGAGTTACGATTTTCTGATGCTCAATCGGAAGACCGGCTGCATTTTGGAGATGGGCGGAGACGACCAGTGGAGCAATATTCTTGGCGGTGCGGATCTGATTCGTAGAAAGGAGCAAAAGCCGGCCTACGCCTTAACGACATCGCTGCTGACCACCAGCGAAGGAAAAAAGATGGGCAAGACAGAAAAGGGCGCGCTCTGGCTCGACCCGAATCGCTGCAGTCCGTATGATTTTTACCAGTACTGGAGAAACATTGACGATGCGGATGTAGAGCGCTGCTTGGCACTGCTGACCTTCCTGCCTATGGATGAGGTCAAGCGCCTTGGCTCTCTGAAGGATGCCGCGATCAACGAAGCAAAGCGCGTTCTCGCGTACACGCTGACCGAGCAGGTGCATGGCACGGACGAGGCGGACAAGGCGCAGTCCGCTGCGGAAGCACTGTTCTCCGGCGGGAACGATTTTTCGCATATGCCATCCGTCTCGCTCACCGAGCAGCAGATAGCGGAGAGCGGCCTGCGCCTTCCGGATCTGTTGGTGCTGGCCAATTTGGCAAAGTCCAAGTCGGATGCCCGGCGGCTCATCAACGATGGGGCCGTGTTTGCGGGGGAAAGAAAGGTGGCATCCTTTCAGGAAACGCTGTCACCCGATGCGCTGGATGGCGATGGCGTCATTCTTCGCAAGGGAAAGAAGAGCTTTTGCAGAATGAAGCGCGCATAAATGGCATATCGTACCGTTAAACAGGAGAGCGAGATTGAGCAGGTGATCAAGCGATCACGGTTCATCGGTCGTTGTTTCCCTGTGACCAATGAACAGGAAGCGCTGGCGCTGCTGGAACGGATTCGCAGACAGCATTGGGATGCGACGCATAACTGTTATGCTTATTCCATCGGCGAACATGGCGCCTGCGCCCGCTTTTCCGATGATGGAGAGCCATCCGGAACCGCAGGCATGCCGATGATGGAAGCGATTCGCCGCATCGGTGTTACGGATGTTCTGGTTGTGGTTACCAGATATTTTGGCGGTATCCTGTTGGGCGCCGGCGGTCTGGTTCGCGCATATGCATCGGCTGCAGCAGCGGCTATTGAAGCTGCCGGCAAGTTGGAGATACATCGCTGCGCAAAGCTGACGCTGCGCGTTCCGTACGCCTTATGGGGCCGAGTGGAAACGCTGCTGCGCGAACGGCCGCAGCATGTCCAAATTGCATCCGTACAGTATGAGGCGGAGGTCAACGCCTCCGTTTGGGCGTTTGAGGAGGAAGCAGCCGGACTAATACATGCGGTGGTCGATCGAACGGACGGCAGCGTCCGACCGCTGATCACAGCGCATGCTATGCGGCCATTCCCTTCTCCCGAACCGGCAATGCAGGAGCAGGAAAAAGAGGAGCGATGATTGCAATGAAGAGAAAAGAATTCCGCCTGGCGCTGACACTGTTGGTATGCGTTCTTTTGTCGGTCCTGTTTGCAATACCCACCATGGCGGAGAACGACAAAAACAAGGAAAAGGAAGAGGTAAAGGTCGAGGTTCAGGCAGAGCCGGCAGAGCTGTCGGAAAGCGGCATGGTGCTTCTGACATTTGAAATCTCGAACTACTCCGATTTCGAGCTCCATGAGATTACCATTGGTTTGGACAATGCGATCTTTCAAGTGGACGGCATGGAGGGATGCATTATTCCGCCGGGCGGTTCCGTAACCTTTTCGCTGCAATATGAGGTGCCGGATTCAAAAATCGGTCTGGAGCAGCTCTTTCAGGTGAGCTGGCTCAAATATGGCGAACCATTTACAATGGAGGTTCCCGTAACGATTGCGCGCGCGGTTGAACCGGTTATCGCCATAAAGAGAACGGTCAGCAGCGAATACGCAAAGCAGGGGGAGGCGATCACCCTGACGTATGAGCTGGCAAATGATACCAAGTTTGACATGACGAACATCACCGTCATCGACGAGCAAATCAGTGACAAACCGATTTTCCGCAACCATACGCTCAATGCCGGCGGAAAAATCACGCAATCCTATGTGTATACGATGGGGGATTCCGATGCTGTCTCAGCCCCTACGGTTGCGTATGATGTAAACGGCAAGACCAAGACATTTTCGGCGATAGATCCCATTACGCTGTCAATGGTGCAAATAGAAATCGATCTGAAGGTCGAAATGGGAACGCCTACGGCAGCGGGCGTCCCGTTTACCATTACCGTAAATAATACAGGGAATCAGTCGGTCACCGATATTCGGATAACGGATGAACTGAGCAATCCCATACATGGGGATACGTTTTCTTTGAACCCCGGAGAAAACCGGACGATCTCCTATCTCGTCGTACCGATTTCAACGGAGCCGGTTCGTAACGTGTCGTTTCGGCTAACGGGAACGGACGCGTTCGGCGCAGATTATTCGCCGGTATTCGATACCGTCTATGAAGTGCATCCCTTTGTGGACGATTCACAGATTGACGTGGTACTGCTTACGGAGATCCTCGAACCTTGGACGGCGCAGACCGGCGCCGTGCGCGCGCGCGTTACAATGCGGAACAACAGCGCGGTCGAATTAACGAACGCGGTTTTGAGTGAAGCGACGCTGGGGGAGTTGAAAACCTATGAACTGCTGCCTACCGGTGATACCGTCTATGAGGACGAGCTGATCATCGGTTCCCCGCGCAACCTGACATTTTCATTGAAAGCAACGGACCCGGCGGGGACGGAGCGCCTTCTGACGGGCGCCATGCTGACGGTCGCTTATCCGACTGCGACGGCTACACCCGAACCGACAACGCTCCCGACAGCGGAACCGATCGGAACCGTGGGCAACTGGAACCGCACGCTGGTTACGGTTTTGCTGATCGTTGGCGGCATTATGCTCACAGCCTTTGTGGCGCTGATCGTGCTTGCGGTACTGGAACACAAAAAGACCGGTGGGCTTTTGCTGGATGATGAGGAGCCAGAGGAGCTGGAAATCGATGAGTCGATCGATGAAGCGTTTGTGGAGGACGTGCCGGCGCCACAAAGACTGAGCGCTCCGCGCGGCCCATCGGATTATGTCCGCATTGCTGAGGAGCGTCGGCAGCACTATGTGCCCGTCAAGCGGCCGCTGATCCCGCCCATCGTGCCGGAATTCGATGACGGAACACCGGAGGATGCGGGAATGCCTCAAACGGATGCATCGGATCAGGCAGCGCCCAATCCAACGGTAGCACCGGAGAACAGGCCTTACGAGAAGCGGCAGCCCAGTGCAGAGGTGCGCCAAAGGACAGAGCCCTCAATACCAATGAATGGGCAGGCTGCCATGGCGCAACAACAACCGCCTCAGGAGAACATTGCGTTTTGGCTGCAGGCTGACGACGAACAGTCCGGCGATAGCCATACCGGGATGCCAAAGCACATGAGCATCCATAAGGAGCCGGCTGTGTTGCCAAAGAAAAAACAGGAGATCCACCGCGTACAAGCGGCGGACAGGGAGAAGTCCAAATGATCGAGTTTTCCGGGTGTCCGGAGGAGATGTACCAGTTCTTCTGGGAAATCGCGTTCCAAAATCACAGGGAGTTTTTTGAGGCAAACCGAGATCGATACAAGAGGGTTGTGCAGGAACCCATGCGCGCACTGGCTGCGGAGTTGCTGCCAACCGCGCTGTCCCTGAATCCAAGCTTCAACCAGCGGGTGACAACAATCGTTTCGCGCATTCGCCGCGATACCCGCTATTCGCACGACAAATCCCCATACCGGGATCATGTTTGGCTGGCGTTCAAGCCAGCCGAAAAGCGAACCAGCGAGTGCTTTGTGGTCTACGCTGAATTTGAGCGTGATCATTACGGTTATGGTATGGGGATGTATGCCCCGGATACGACGCAGATGAATGCGCTGCGTGTGAGAATGCTCGCACAGCCGAAAAGGTTTCTCTCACTGGTGGAGACCCCTGCATTTGTCAATCGCTTCTCCGTTGAGGGAGAACTGTACCGGCGGCCCAAGTTCCGGGACTGCCCGGAAGAACTCTCACCTTGGCTGAATCGTAAATCCTTGACCTTTTGCTATACGTCCAGCGCCCTGAGCAAAACCTATTCCAGAGCTATCGTCGATGAGCTTATCGAAGCGTTTACGCTGCTGCGACCCGTATATCGATTCCTCATGGGGCTTGATTGAGATCATAAATGGTGACGCTGCTGTTTTCAAAGACGACCTTAAAATGCGCGTCGAAATAGGCGATATCGCAGGCGTAGCTGCCGCGCTCATACGGCCCCATATACACATAATCGATGGAATATGTTTTCTGAAGCGCTTTCAGACTGATTTCTGGATTTTCAAACAGCTCTGACAGCGCTTTTTCGCGCGCTGCGTAGTCCACCCCATGATAGTGGAGGAAGGAGCCAGAGCCACAAACGATATTGCGTCCGGTCAAAGCTGCAACCGCATTGTTATGGTTATTGTGGGTTAAAAATGTTGAATCAGCCTTCGTATTATCCTGAATAAAGACCGAGGCCTCAACTTCATCGCTGCCGATGAGCTGGTATTCGGAATTTGCTTCCCGCATCAATGTCAATGAGCCGGACAGGAACAGCGCAATGCAGACCAACACTGCGAGCATACGCGTACCGGCCAAAGAGGATCCGCTGTTTTTCAGCGGAACGGAAAGCCGTCGGTAGGTTTTTATCAGCCACTTTGCGACCAGCGCACAGGTGAATGCGAAGCAGATAAACAAAATTTTGTTGTTGTCATAGGGGTTGGGCTGGAACTGAATGGTTTCAACCAAAAGCCAGGGGAGCCATACCCCGTTGTAGACCGCACGGTCGCGCGGATCGGCGTCCAAATATGCGATGGGAAGCAGCAGGAACAGAAGCCCCCAATTCTTAATATAAAACCACAGGAAGGAATCACTGACATTATCCCAATTCCAATTTAGCCGCAAAAAGCTGCCGGACTGCCGGAAGGTAAACAGGATGAGCTGTGGGCCGGCAAGCAGCGCAACCAAACCGGCATACTTCAGGTAGCCGAGCAGTTGTGCTTTCCCTTCTTGTTTCAAAATACTCCGTACAAAATAGAAGGCACTGATCAGGCCAAGCGTTAGAAAAGAATGCGTATGTACCAGCGGAAGCGCGCCTGCAAGGATGCCAAGCGGAAGGAAGGAACGGCAGTCCTTTTCAAAAGCGCCGCGATAGAGGAGATAGAGACAGGGAAACAGCAGCGCCCAACCAAAGAGCGTTGCACGCTGAGGAATGAGCATATCCGCAATGGGATTGACCCAGCGCAGCCCATAGGAGGGGTCGTTGGTCGGCGTTTCATAGAAAGCGGTAAACAGGCTGGATAGACGATCCGGCTGAAATTGCGCAAGATCCAGGAAATACGCAAAGCCAAACCCTCCCCCGACAAAGAAGAGAAGCGTTGCAAAGCAGGCTTGGCCCTTTTCGGACAGCCAACGCTCAAAAAACAGATATACGCCAAGCAAAACCATCCCGTAAGCAACCATGGCCGGAAGCAGTGTGGCAAAACGGAGGTCTGCACCGAGCAAATAGAAAGTGGAGCTGATGCTGTCGGAAAGGAACGGATATCCAACGGCCGTATCGGGGCAGATGGAGTACATGGGCGGAAACGTACCCTGCTCGGCAATGCTGGTGATAAAACCCAGATGCATTGCAAGATCGCCAAATGTGGATTGCCCTACCCAGAGAGCGCCCTGCCGGTTTACGATGGTATGACTGGACAGCAGGATAACACCGATCACAAACAGTGGAAGCAAGGTGAAGAGAATGGGCGACTCCTCCAGCCAACGGGATTTCCGGCTGTTACGCGTTTTGGAAAACGTATAGCAGCAGACGCCGATCCCGATTGCGGTGCAAAGTGCAAGCAACTGCGCGGTCAGGGTAAACTCCAGAATAAACGCCCATAGTGCGGGAAGCCACAGAAGCATGACCAGACCAAAGGCAAATCCGAACCAGATGCGAACAATGGGGCGCTCGCCTGAAAACAACAACCTGCTCATGGAGATACCCGCAGCAAGGAATGCTGCCAAATACGCAACGGAAAGCAGATCAAAAATCAAATCAAAACCCTCCGACATTCTTATAACATACGACCAGTATAGCAGACGCTGCACAAAATGAAAAGCATCGGGGCGTCGTTCGGTATGGAATGCTGCTTTTTGGGGGAAAATTCCGGTATGGAGGGACTGGAATGCTTCATTATTTGAGAGAGAATCGACGAATCTTAATCTGTACGGTGTTGGCCCTGGTCGCTGGGCTGCTGCTCGGCTATGTGCTTCAGCCGTCTGAAACACCGCAGCAGAACCTACAAAACCAAGCGGAAGCCGCACCGGTTGATCGAATTGGCGTGGTATCCATCCTGCCGACTACGAGAGTGGAACGTGAAACCTGTTTTTTGCAATGCGGACATACCGTGGTTTCGACACTTGAAAACGCATCGGGTTTTACCGGACTTACGAAAACAGAACTGGCAGACCGTTATCCCAAAGCGATTATTACCAGCTTTTCTTCCGACCTCGTTCACATTGTCGAACGATTTGAGGGATACTGCCCGGAGCACTTTGTTTTGCTGTCTGCCGAGGAAGGTATGCTGAAGGTGATGCGCATGCAGGCGGAGACGCTGGAAAACGTTTGTGTTTTGGAAATTCCCGATGCGCTGGATGGCCTGGATGCCGAGACAACGGAGCAGTTACAGCAGGGAGAGGCATTCTCTTCGCTGGATGAGATCAATCGCTATTTAGAGAATTTGGAGAGCTGACAGAGCCATCCTTCGCTTGCCTCGTTCAAAAGTTTGTAGTATACTGAAAACAAATTTTTGAGGGGCAGAACGTTTATGACTTTGCGGCAGCAGGCACAATTCGCCAAACAGGCTTCCTATCAATTGTTGCTCACCGATACACAAACAAAGAATAAAGCGCTGCTGATGATGGCGGATGCGCTGGTGGCGGAAACGCCCGCAATTCTTTCAGCAAATGCAAAGGATATGGATTCGGCGCGCGCAGCGGGCAGAACCGAGTCGTTGTTGGATCGGTTGGCGCTGAACGAAAGCCGCATCATCGGAATGGCGGAGGGGCTGCGCAAGGTGGCTTCGCTGCCGGATCCTGTCGGCGGTGCCGATTCCGTTGTAAAACGGCCGAACGGACTATCCATTGAGAAACGGCGGGTTCCGCTGGGGGTCATCGGCATCATCTATGAAGCGCGGCCAAATGTGACGGCAGACGCGATAGGCCTATGCCTGAAATCGTCCAACGCCTGTGTTTTGCGGGGTGGTTCTGAGGCGATACACACGAATGCGGCCGTTGCGAATTGTCTTTCCGCCGCGGCATACCGTGCGGGGGTTCCGGAAGGCGCGATTCAGCTCGTGGAGGACACCTCGCGCGAAACCGCAACGGAACTGATGTGCTTGAACGGACTGATCGATGTGTTGATTCCACGCGGCGGTGCCGGGCTCATTCGTTCCGTGGTCGAACATGCAACCGTGCCGGTGATTGAGACCGGGTCGGGCGTTTGCCATGTCTATGTGGACCAATTCGCAGATCTCGACATGGCGGTCCGGATTGTGGCCAATGCCAAGTGCTCGCGGCCGGCGGTCTGCAATGCATGCGAAACCATGCTTGTTCATCAAAGCGTTGCGGCTGAAGCTTTGCCGAAGATTGCGGAGGCGCTTTCGGCTTATCATACGGAGATCCGTGGCTGCGAAAAGACCTGCACTATTCTTCCAACGGCGATTCCGGCAGCCGAAGCGGATTGGGCAGCCGAATACGGCGACTATATTATTGCGGCAAAGGTCGTTTCCAATATGGATGAGGCGATTGAGCATATTCACCGATATGGTACGCGCCACAGCGAGGCGATCATTACCGATCATTTGCCCACAGCGGAGCGTTTTTTGAACGCTGTTGATGCTGCGGCCGTCTATGTAAACGCGTCGACCCGGTTTACTGATGGAGAAGAGTTTGGTTTTGGCGCCGAAATCGGAATCAGTACACAAAAGCTGCACGCACGCGGTCCTATGGGGCTGCATGAGCTGACCAGTGTGAAATATGTTGTCCGAGGGAATGGACAGGTTCGTTGAGGGGGGAAGGGAATATGCAGAGCATTGAACTCATAGCGCTGGATATTGATCAGACGCTGACGCATCAAAAGGATGTGATCAGCCCGCGCAATCTTGCCGCGATTCGCGCCGCACAGAAAAAGGGCGTGTTTGTAACCATAGCGACCGGGCGCGGGTTTCTTTCCAGCAAAAAGATATGGTCACAGTTGGAAATAGAAGGGCCGACCATTCAATACGGCGGCGCGATGCTGGTGCATTCTCCGGACGGAGAGCCTATTTCGGTGGCGGCGCTTTCACCGGATTTGGTAAGAGATGCCCTGGCATTGGCTCACGATTACGGCATTCATGTGCAGATTTTTGATTGCGATACCGTCATTGCTGAGAAGGATTGTCCGTTCTTTACGTTTTATCATGAGCGGACAAATCTTCCGTATCGAATCGATCCGGCGCTGCGAGAAAAGCGTTATGACAATGTGCCGAAGGTGCTGGCTTACGCCGAACCGGAGCAGGCATTGAAGCTGCAACAGGAATTTCAGGCCGCGCTTGCCGGACGCGCGGATGTGACAATTTCACAGCCGGGCTTCATTGAGATCAACGGATGTGGGGTTTCAAAGGCAGCTGCGCTTGAAAAACTGGCCGGCATCATGCGCGTTCCACAGGAATCTGTCGCGGCAATCGGTGACAGCACACTCGATTTGAGCATGATCCGTTGGGCCGGCTGCGGCGTATGCGTTGCCAACGGAACGAAAAATGTGCTCGATGAGGCGGATATCATCGTGCCGTCCTGCCAGGAGGATGGCGTTGCATACTTTATCGAGAATTATGTTCTTTGATTGTGTGCGCCGCTTGTTCATGCCAAACGGCTGGCAAGGGAAAAAACAGCGCAGGTAGGAATCGCAGCCACCCGTAAAACGGGTGGTTCGAACAAGGCCTATAAGGCCATGATGCCGACAAGCGCCTAAAGACGCTGCTTTCGCTAGGCTCAAGCTACGATGTCTCATCTTACTTAACGCCCCTCAAGGGGCGCTTTTTCGTACAAACGGATCTTCGTATTCCTTTACGCTTAGCCTGTCCATCGCAATGTCGTCGCGTTCTTGATCCTGTATGTATTTCCTTATGGTTGCTTCGTTTATCCTGCATCGCACGGCGTCACTCATATCGCTTGCCTTTTGCCCGTTTACATATACCTCGCCGGAATCGGGCGCAACAACTATGCCCATTAGGTTCAGAAGCGTGGTTTTTCCACTTCCCGAGGGACCGATGATGGCGATCATCTCGCCCCGATGAACCTCCAGCGAAGCGTTTCTGACGGCGTGAACCCGGTAGTCGTGGTCTTTGAATGTTTTGCTGACATTTTGAACAGATAATAAAGCCATCAGTAGTCCCTCCTTAGATTCTGCAAGCTATTCATTGTCCCGATTCGTTTTCCGGCGTACACGGCCGCAAACCGGCACAGGCCGGTAACAAATGCCATGCACAGCGGCAAAACATACCACAGCGCCATTTCGTTTCGGAACATGACAAATACGATCCCGATGATTGGAAGTATATGCAGCACCAGCACGAAGCCGCCCACCCGCCTCCGAATGGTACGGATCGGAGCACCGTAAAGGTGGTGCACCGTGTACTCTGCCACATGGGCTTCAATGATGCGAATGATATTGCAGATCAGAAGAATGACCAGCAGAGCGCCAGACAAAAGATAAAACAGAATATACAGTCTGTGGGCGCGGATCGAAGCAGAGGTGGTTATCTGCGTAAAATCCTCTGTGGAGATTCCCGTATACAGTATTCCTGTCTGCTCGTAGAACAATTTTTGGAGCTGTTCAATTTCTGCATCGGACGGATCTACGAAAACCATTCGTCCAAAGACTTCGCTGCTCAACCCCCACCATGGAAACATCTTATTGACCGCTTGAAAGTCCCTGGTGCAAAGGATCAGGGTGTCGGACAGCAGGGGATCGTCCGGCTCTATATAATGCAGCGGATGGAACAGGTCAAATTGCACTTCTGCATTGGCAACAGTCTCTATTTCTCTGCCCGATATCGTGACGCTGCCGCCTGCATCTTCACGGTGAGCTTCGGGAACAAAGAGCGCCATATCCCCGTCATAGTGCAGCCCTGCCAGATTGCTGTACTGCCCGAAAAGGATCAGTATCTGCGTATATTTCTTGTCCACGTAGCCGTCGTTGCCTACAAAGACAAAGCTGCCGGCCTTCCCATCTGCGGACAGGTTATGCTGCAAATAATCCAAAACAGCATCGGGATTTTGCTGCTGCCTGTTTGCGGATGCAGCGCCCTCCGGGTTTGGCTCCATCTGTACGGTTTTCATCTGAAACATGACCACATTCTGACGGATAAAGGAGCGAATGGCCGCTGACTGCCTCTGCACCGAGGAAAAGCTCACCGAAAGATACAGAATCGCCATGGCGATCATCGTCGCCACAACGGTGTAAAAGAAGGCCCATGCCCATTCCTTTCGGAGGTCTTTGAGTATCTGCTTCCATACCATATCAGTAACGCCCCTCCATTCCGCGATGCTTTCGCTGCCAACTTAGGAAACATATCGTCTGAACCGCACATATAAACAAGATGTTGCATACGCCGCTTAATACGGCAACATTCAGATACGCCGCTCTATGTATTAAGTAAAGCTGCGTTCTCCCGAGCATATATCCAAGACCCGTTCCCAATACCGCGATGCACATCAGGCGAAGCAAAAGCCTTACAAATAGGTATGCATAGGCCGCGCCATACAGGTGGTGTATGACCATGAAGCGGTTGCTTTCCCGATACAAAGAAATACCGGCGATCTTCCAACAAACTGAACTGGTCTCATGCCATGGTATAGCGGACACTGACCAAGTTGGCTTATACTGGCTGCGCTGTAGGTCATGAACGCAGGACTGTTGCTCCGCTTTCCCGCAAAACGGTAAAGCAGGATATTGAAAAGCAATTCATCGTGGAGAACATGCACGAAGCCATTGTAAGCCGTGAGGAATATGATCTTGCTCAGGCTGTAATCAGGAAAACAGGTCGTTCACCGGCAAAGGCGTCATACTACCCGCTGCGGTCCCTTGTCCGCTGCGGTAACTGCGGAAGGTGCATGGCTTTTCTGAAAAGCGGGCAGGGCTTTTACTGTACTTACGGCAGAACCGACAAGAACAGCGCATGTCCCACGGAAGCCATTCATTTGGCGGCAGATATCGAGCAGCGCATTTACAACGCCATTATGCTTTTCCTAAAGGCTGCTGACGAAAAGGGCAATCTGTCTGATAAGTTCCTGAAAAAGAAAAAGTCGGAGATACAGAAGAACATGGATATGCTGACGGATTTCCAAAAGCAATGCGGCAAACTGAAAAAACAGAAGCTGAAAAGCTATGAGGAGTATTCCGGCGGCGTGATGACAAAGCAAGCTTATCTTGATGATAAGCGCATCATAGACGAAAAGCTCCGTACTATCGAGAATAGCATCGACGCCGCAAAACAGCGCATTGCAGATCTTGAATCTTTGGAAGAGTCTGAACCGCAGACTTCACAGTTTGATCGGTAGCGCCGAAAATTTTGTGTAAAGGCAAAACCGCCAGACGATTCCGGTTTAAC
>ERZ857882.721-NODE-721-length-41487-cov-5.661180_pt1 | contig 41487 bp, 42 predicted proteins | sample MGYA00519697_ERZ857882 | MGnify/ENA primary metagenome ERZ857882 (study PRJEB31778, sample SAMEA3449373) | human gut metagenome | biome: human gut; feature: human-associated habitat; material: faeces | place: United Kingdom | collected 2010/2012 ...
TGCCCTTCTTCAATAGTCGTGTATAAGTCATGCTCTTCTCCCTCCATACAAAAGGAGCGCAGCTTGTGCCGCGCCCCAGAGTGCCATTCTCGACAATATATTTTGTCTTTTTGTGTCGTGGCTTGTCCATGCTTTCGGAATTTCCATATGATGGAAACATCCTATAGAAAGGCGTTTCTGTCATATGAGCAAGTCCGAAAAATTGATTTTGTCCATTCTCGGTATCGTTCGTTCCGATGTAAGACCCCTCATCTATTGCGTAGAAACCATGGCCGACCTGCTGTTTTCCAAGCATGTACAGATCAGCAGCGTGCGGATAACCAAGCACATTTACCCCGCTGTTGCCCGGCGGCTGGGTAAAAATCCGGCCACCGTTTCAAGGAGCGCCGAACGGCTCACGAACCTCTGTTTGGAAGCCATTTTCCGACAAAACCGTGTTTTTGAATTCTTCGGGCGCCCGCTGCACGACATGCCATCCACCTCCGAGCTTCTATTCTATCTCGCATTCCTCCTTCACTTCGACAAGCCCTTCTTTTCCGTCCTTGAAGACGCCGACGATCTGGATTCCCTCGCCTGATCCGCTGTTGTAGACGCAGGCAGGATGGCTCTCGCCGCGCCCTTTGTAGTCCGTTTATTACTCGTGTACCCGTTCCCATGCCTCCGGGTACTGCTCCGGCGTCCAGACGTTCGCTCCGTTGTAGGTCGACCGATAGAGCACGTCGCCCCACCAGCCGCATTCGTTCAGCGAAAACGCCGTGCCCGCCGTGATCATCTCCGGAATGATACGATAGCCGCCCCGGTATGCGATGCCCTCCCATAGATCAGGAGCGGCGTCCGGCGTACTGCTCATTATCCCACAGATCGACCGCCGCACGCTTGACCGTGCCGTGCCAGTTGATGCGCGTGCCGGCCTCGATCAGCGCGCCGTCCTGCTTCAAACGCGGAAACAGCGCCGCCGCATCGCTCGCCGTCTGATCGTCCAGCGATTGCGCCGCCCGCTCGATGTACGGCCACAGTTTCCATGCCAGTTCTTTGAGTGTCATACCGTTGCCCCCTCCTATCCATTCACATGCAGATTTCCATCTGCGCCAACAACATACACGATGCCGACGTGCATTTGCCCGTCCGCTCCCTTGACATACACAATGCCATCGTGCATCTGTACGTCCGCTCCCTTGACGTGAACGATGGACTGCACGAGCCATACGGCGTAGAGCGTTCTGTTCGATGTTCTCTCCCAAACCGGCTGCGTCAATCCAAGCCCGAATACCTGCGCAGTCGCGTCCGTTTCGTTCGCCCAGCCGAGCAGCTTGTACCCGGGACGGCTGAACGATGCGCCGGCATTGCTGGCCCACGCTTCTCCATACGTCACACTCTGCACAACATCCGCGCCAGTGCCGCCGTTTGCCTTGTAGGTAACGGTGTAGGTGTTCGCCTGCCACACCGCGTACAGTGTGGTGGTTCCCGCCGAACAGGAAATGCTGCCGCCGGCAGAATAGGCTGCGGTGGTTGCGCTCGCGCTGGTTGACCAGCCGAGGAATGTATACCCCGTGCGGGTCGGCTCGGTGCTCGGGATCGTAAAGGTGTGCTTCGGGTCGCTTACCGCCACCGCCGTCCCCGTTTGACTGCCCGGCGCACCGCTGCCGCCGTTGGCGTTATAGGCAAGCGTGTAGCTGTAATCATTTTCGTTCGTAACAATCGTCAGTACCGCCTTATTCGTCGCGGAACCGGCGTTCCCGTCAAACCGGACATATCCATTGGAACCGCTGGCTCTTGGCCCCGCCACGTACCCATATGTCGGTACGCCCCACGAAGTCAGGTCGATTTGGTACCAGTTGTTGCCAAGCGAAGTAAAGGTCGTTTCGTTTATATACGCCTTTGCGGTAGAGGTCTGGTTTCCGGCATTATCCCCTCTGATCCAGTCGGTAGCGCTTGCGTTATATTTGAAGTTCAGCGCTGCAACATTGCTCGCGCCGGTCGGCATAGCGTCGGCATATATTTTGAGCTTGATGGACTGGATGGTCTTGTTTTTCAGGGAAGCCAGCGTGGTCGCGTTGAACAGCATGTTCGTGCAATAAAAGTTGCTGCTGTAAACGCTCGCACGACAGCTTGTTGTGGCTGAATATTCGGTCCAGTACCCGTTGTTCCAGCTCGTCCGCCTGCCGCCGTTCATGGCCGTCGCGGTCAGCGTGTATGTCTTAGCCATCGATCACCAGCTCCCATCCGGCCGGGTATTCTTCCGGTGAGTATGTGTTTCCATCAACCATGGATTTGTACAGCGTTCCGTTGTAGTTCACGATATCGCCGGCGTTGTAGGCATCGTGCGCACCCGTTGGTCGCGACCACAATGGATACCCACCTCCATCCAATCCGATAGCACTGTACAGCGACGGAGAAATATCGGGCATCCAATCCGCTTGCGAAGTGTGTGCTTGCACCACTTTGTAGAGCTGCGGGTCGCCTACGCTGTTTTCGCCATAAACAAGGAACTCGCCAACAACATACGCCCGACCAGCTACCCACGGATCATAGATCGTGGCGACTTCCATAGCCGCCTCGTCGTCGAGGCTTGCTGCGAATTTCTGAACCGCCCTGCGGAACTGCCCTGCGATCTGAATTCTATTCATTATTCCACCCCCAGCATTGCGTTCACTACTGCATCCGTACCTGCATCAGCAAGGTAAATATAGATATCTCCTACGCTCAGACCCGTTACGGATTCCGGTGCAGTTGTGCCGGCCACGATTGCGCGCCCCGCTTGAAGCAACCCGCCGGCGCCTGTCTCAATGAGCTTTCCGCTGGTCGCTCCGATCTTGCCGTCATTGGTGATGTTTCCGTGCGCATGGGTCTCATAGCTGCCAGTATCGCCCTTATCGCCCTTGTCGCCCTTATCTCCTTTCAGCTCGCCATTCTCATATGCAGCGTAGATCTCGTTTGTTTTCTGTTCGCGCTCGGTCTCTGCTGCTGCGCGTGCCGCCTCTGCCGTAACACGATCCGCCTCAGATTCCACAACACCGGATACCTGCTCGGCCGCGTCTCTCGCGGCTGCGGCTGCTGCGGTGGCTTCCCGCGTTGCGGCTACCAAGGGCGGATAGGTTGCCTGTGCGCGCATGGTTTCATCGTTGAGCAGCGCATTCCTGCAGCGAAAGGTGAACCGCGTGCTCGTAATCAGCGTGCTGCGGTCGGCGCCGCTGTACACCTGCACATCCGCGCTCACGTTGCCCGGGCCATAGCTGCCGGGCAGCAGACTGATCGAAAATGTGCCCGTCTCTGTACCGAGTTGAATGCCGCTGTCCGCATCCTGCAGCGCCGTACCGATGCAGGAACGGAACACCATGCAGACATACCGCCCCGTGAGATCGACCGGCAGGCCGTTGTTCTCCAGCCGAACCTCCAGCACATTTCCCGTATCGCCATCCACAACTTCGAATGGATGGGAACGAATCGTGCGCACCATATCGAGCGTGAGGGCAAAAGTTTTTGTTTCTGTGTTCATCCGTTCTCCTTTTCCGGGCTTTCCCAAAACCAGTATGCCATACGGACGCCCCCCGCTCCTCCGATAATAATTGTTCACATTGGCCATGGAACGCGCGCCTTACTCCTTCTCCGTTCGGAGGAGCGGCTGCTCCCCCGATCATGATTGTCCACACAAAAACGCCGCGCAAAAAGCGCGGCGTAAGCATCTGCGTTTGCGCTACACATAGTAGGGATTCGGCTTGAACAAAAGCGCGATGGTATCGATAAGCCAGCCGACTCCGAATAGTCCGCCGGTAAGCAGGTAGAGAATTCCCATGCCGGTTTTCCCCTCATAGAATTTGTGCGCGCCAAAAAAGCCCAGAAACAGGCAGAGCAGAAATGCCGTCCACTTATTCCTTTCGCGCGTGCCTCTGCCGGATGCCGTCATGGTCTGGCGATTCGTATTGACGTTGGTATTGGTGTTATTGATGACTACCTGGGGGCTTTCCTGCCGAAAGGCTTCCACCTGTCTGCCGCACAACGTACATACAGCAGCATCCGCCGCAATCCGCCCCCCGCAAAACTTGCAAAACTTTTGATCTTCCATTCCTGTTCCCCTCCTTTTCTCCATTTTAGCGAAATATTCGCTACCAGTCAATAGCGAAATATTCGCTGCGCTATGATGCCATCATAACCTAAGGAGGCGCTTATGTACCAGAGAATTCGGGATTTAAGAGAGGACCACGAAATGACGCAAACGCAGATCAGCAAAATTCTTTCATGCAGCCAGCGCGTATACAGCAACTATGAGCGCGGGGATATTGACATCCCCACCGCTGTTTTGATCAAGCTTGCCGATTTTCATGGGGTTTCCGTTGACTACCTGCTGAACCGCACCGACAATCCCAAGCTGCTGAAATAATGTAGCAGCAACCTGTCACGAAGCGTGATGCAAGGCGGGCTGCGGCAAGCAGGCCGTTATCCGTTCTGCTTTCTTACAAAGAAGCTTCGATGCGGGTTGCACAGCCCGCATCGGAGCTTCTTCCGTTTCTTTTCGTCAGGTTCCCTGCTCCGTCTCCGCAAGGCGCATATCCCGCAGCGTCATTCTGGACAGGAAGACCGCACCGGCCAGCGAGACAATATCCGCCAGAGGCTGCGCAAGCTGAATGCCCGTGACGCCGAACGCGCGCGGCAGCAGCAGCACGAGCGGGATGAATACAATCCCCTGCCTGAGCAGTGCCAGAACCGAAGCGCGCCACACGCTGCCGATCGTTTGCAGCAGCATGTTCGACAGCACGATCACGGACGCCAGCGGGAAGGTGATGCATTGCAGGCGCAGCGCCGTCCTGCCAATCCCGACCACAGCCGGATCGTTGCGAAACAGCGCCACGATGCCGGGCGCGTACAAAAACGCCGTGAGCGCCAGCGCCGCGAGCGCCAGCACGGATGTGCGCACGCAGAACCAGTAGGCGTCGCGCACGCGGTCGAACCGTTTTGCACCGTAATTGAAGCCGCACACCGGCTGAAACCCCTGTCCGAAGCCGATGAGCGCGGAGTTGGCGAACAGCATGATGCGCGAAACGATGGACATGGCGGCCACCGCCGCGTCGGAGTACGGCCGCGCCGCATAGGTCAGGCTGGCTACGGCCACGCTCGCAATGCCCTGCCTCAGCAGCGACGGCATGCCGCCGCGCGCGATCTCGCGATACTGGCTGAGGCGCGGCCGGAAATCCCTGAAACGGGTGGGCAGGCTGCCGCCTGGGCGGTTCATGCAGGCGAGCAGCACGCACCAGCTTGCGAATTCGCTCACGACCGTTGCCAGCGCCGCGCCGCCCGCGCCGAGCTCGAATACAAAGATGAACAGCGGATCGAGCGCGATGTTCAGCACTGCTCCCGTGACGATGCCGAACATGCCGAAATACGCATTGCCGAGAAAGCGGAGCTGGTTGTTGAGCACGAGCGACGACATCATGAACGGCGCGCCGAGCAGGATGTAGCGCACATAGTCCACCGTGTACGGCAGCATCGTCTCGCTTGCGCCGAGCAGACGGCACAGCGGCTCGAGAAACAGGAGGCCGATAACCGTCACCGCCGCACCGGAGAGCATCGCGGAGAAAAAGCCGGTCGCCGCCATCTCCCCCGCCGCCGCGCTGCGCCGGCCGCCCATTTCGCGCGAGATGTGATTGCCGGAGCCGTGGCCGAAGAAAAAGCCGATGGCCTGAATGACCGACATCAGCGAAACGGCCGAGCCGACCGCCGCGACCGCCGAGGTGTCGAGCCGGCCGACAAAGAACGTGTCCACCATGTTGTAAAACGTGGTGATGAGCATGCTGATGATCGATGGCACGGCAAGGCGGCACACGAGCGGGCCGACCGGTGCCTCCAGCATCCGGTGATAGGTCTGCTCCTGTGCCGCTTTCTGTTGTTCCAGCGTTTCTTCCGTCCGTTCGGGTCTGTCCTGCCGCATGGCGTTACCGGTCCGTGCGCTCCACGATGGCGTTTGCGTCCTTATAGATGTGATTGGCCTTGACGACGCCGCGCACGCGCGAGAGCGGGTACACCCTTGCGCCCGCGCCGAGCACCGTGCCGGGGCAGAGCACGCTGTTGCACCCCACGTCCGCGCGATCGCCCAGGATCGCACCGAACTTTCTCAGTCCCGTCTCATCGTCCGTTTCGCCGTGTACGACCACGTTCTTCTTGTCGCTCTTCACGTTCGAGCAGATGGAGCCCGCGCCCATGTGCGCGAAATTCCCGAGGATGGAATCGCCCACATAGTTGTAATGCGGCACCTGCACATTGTCGAACAAAATGCAGTTTTTCAGCTCCGTGGAGTTGCCGATCACGCACTTCTTGCCGGCCAGAATGCTCCCGCGCAGAAACGCGCCGGGTCGGATCTCCGTTTCCGGGCCAATGATCGTCGGGCCGGCGATGTACGCGCCCGGATACAGGGTCACGCTTCTGTGAATCCACACATTGTCGTCCGTCTGCTCATATTCGTCGCCCGGCAGCGTGGGGCCGAGCCGCAGCACGAACGCCTTGATCAGCGGCAGCACCTCCCACGGATAGGTGGTCTGTTCAAACAGGCTGCGCGCCTCGGTTGCATCCAGATTCAAAAAAAGTTCGGTGTTTTTCACAGCAGCTTCGCCGCCTCCTCATCGCAGAATACCGTCACATCCGGGTGGAGCTGCAATACCGACGCGGGCACCTCCGGCGTGACCGGACCGGCGAACGACGCGCGCACCGCCTCGGCCTTGGCCGGGCCGAACGCGAGCAGCAGAATCGCGCGCGCGTGCATGACGGTCTTGACGCCCATCGTGGCCGCATGGGTCGGCACCTCGTCGATCGAAGAAAAGAAGCGCGCGTTGTCCCTTCTGGTCCGCTCGGTCAGCTCCACGACGTGCGTGCCCAGTTCAAACGGCGTGCCCGGCTCGTTGAAACCGATATGCCCGTTGCCGCCGAGGCCAAGCAGCTGCAGATCGATGCCTCCCGCCGCCTCGATGGCCGCGTCGTAACCGGCCAGCGCATCCGCCGAGGTATCGATTCCCGACGGAACCGAGATGCGCTCGCGCGGCAGATCGATGTGTGAAAACAGGTTGTACTCCATGAAATAGCGGTAGCTCTGGTCGTGCGTGGGCGGCAGCCCGACATATTCGTCCAGATTGAAGCTCGTCGCGTCCCGAAACGAGATGCTGCCGGCCTCATACAGCGCGCGAAGGCGCGCGTACAGCCCGAGCGGCGTTGACCCCGTGGCTAGCCCGAGAACGGCGTTCGGCTTCCTTTGCAGCAGGTCTTTATACAGCTCCGCCGCCTGCGCGGCCGCACTGGCCGCGTCCGTAACGATCAGTTTCATACGGTACTTCTCCTCATCAAAAATATCAATACTGGGATTCCTGCGCAAGGTTCATAAACCTTGTATATTCACCCTGCCACGCGAGCATGACCGTTCCGGTCGGGCCGTGGCGGTGCTTGGCGATGATGGCTTGGCTGGTGTTGTCCTCCGTCTCGTCGTACACGGCGGGGCGGTACAGCAGGATGACCATATCCGCGTCCTGCTCGATCGAGCCGGATTCGCGCAGATCCGCGATCATCGGCGTGTGATCCTGTCGCGTCTCCGGGCCGCGGTTGAGCTGCGCGAGCAGCACGACCGGCACCTCCAGTTCGCGCGCCAGGAGCTTGAGCTGGCGCGTCATATCGGAGACCTCCTGCGTGCGGGAGTCGGATTTTCTGCCGCCGCTGGACTGCATGAGCTGCAAATAGTCGATCACGATCATGTCGAGCCCGCGCCGCGCCTTGAGTCTGCGGCACTTGCTGCGGATCTCCGCAACCGAGATGCCGCCGGTATCGTCGATGTACAGGCCGCTCTTGCTCATCGGCTCCATGACCTGCATGAGCCGGTCGGTATCGCCCGGATCGATCACGCCCTCCTTGATCTTCTGGGACTCGACCGTCGCCTCGGTGCAGAGCATGCGCATCACGAGCTGCTGTGCCGACATCTCGAGGCTGAAGATGACGACCGTGCGGTTATCGTGCAGCGCGGCATACTGCGCGATGTTGAGCGCAAACGCCGTCTTGCCCATGGCCGGGCGCGCCGCAACGATGATGAGGTCGCTCTTTTGAAAGCCGTTGGTCATGCGGTTCAGGTCGATGAACCCCGTATTGACGCCGGTGAGCTGGCCGCGCCGGTTCATGAGCTCGCCGATCTCGGCAAAGGCGCCCGGAACGATCTCCTCGATGGAAACGAGCGAATCCTCGCTCTTGCGCATGGAAATATCGTAGATACGGCGCTCGGCGTCGTTGAGCAGCTTTTCGAGGCCGGCCTCATCGTTCATGCCGTCCCGCACGATGTCGCCGCCGGCGCGGATGAGCTGGCGGCGGACGCTCTTGTCCTCCACGATCTCGATATACTCCTGCACGTTAGAGGCCGTCGGCACAAACGCGAGCAGGTCGGACAGGTACGCCGCGCCGCCGACCATGTCCAGCTTGCCATGGCGCTCCAGTTCATTGGCCAGCGTGACCAGATCGACCGCGCTGCCGCCGTTGCGGATGTCGCGCATGCACGAAAAGACCGCCTCGTGCGCGGGCAGGTAAAAGTCCTCCGGCCGCAGCTGCTCGATGGCCAGTTCCAGCGCGTTCGCCTCCAGCAGCATACTGCCGAGCACCGACCGCTCCGCATCCATGCTGTGCGGCGGTGTGCGCAGTTCGTCCCGTCTCTCCTCCATAGCTCTCCGTCTCTCTCATCCTTCGGGAACCGCCCGCGCTCATGCGGGCCCGTTTCCCCGCCGCTTTTGATCCGCGGCTCCGCTTTCCAAAACGGCCTGCCGGCAAATCGCTTTGCCGGCCGCATTCCGCTCCGTCCGTTCCTGCCCGTTCATCGGGAAGGACGAACCATGCCGGTGCGGCGCTCTGCCGCTCACTCCTTCACGATCACGCGGAAGTTCGCCGCCACGCCCTCGAACAGGCTGGCGCGCGCCGTATACTCGCCCGTGGAGCGGATGGGCTCAATGCTGATCTTCTTCTTGTCGATCGCGAGCCCCCGCTGTTCCTCGAGCGCCGCCGCAATCTCCTTGCCCGTGACCGCGCCGAACAGGCGGCCGTTCTCGCCGACGCGCGCGGTGATCGTAACGGTCGCGCCCTCGAGCTTTTTGGCCTCCTCGCGCGCCTTCAGGCCCGCCTCAAACTTCCGGTGCGCCGCCGCACCCTTTTGGATGTTCGCCGCATTGATCGCGGAAGCGTCCGCCGGGGACGCCAGCTTGTGCGGGAAGAGGAAATTGCGCGCATAGCCGTCGGATACGCTCACGATATCGCCCTTTTTGCCCTGTCCCTTGACGTCCTGCTCCAGAATCACTTTCATATCCTTTCACCTTGCTTCGCTGTGCGAAGCGCCCTTTCTGCCCAAAATCGGGCGGTTTTGGGGGAGCGCCGAACCTCTGCGGCTCAGACGTTCGCCTCCCGCTGGTATTCCATGATGCTCTCCCGCACGAGCGCCTTTGCCGCTTCCATATCGTCCGTCTGGAAGAGCTGCGCTCCGGCCATGGTCAAATGGCCGCCGCCGCCGAGCTTTTCGCACACGAGCTGCACATTGATGCGCCCGAGCGACCGGCCGGATACATACAGCGTGCCGTCCTCGCGCCCGATGACGAACGCCGCCTCGATGCCGCGGATGCCAATGAGCTGATCCGCCGCCTTTGCTGCGATGAGCTTGCTGCCGCGCCCATAGCCGTCGATGCTCGAGAGCGCGATGCCGTGGCCGAGCAGCTCCGCGCGCTCGACCGTCTGCGCACAGGCGGCGAAGCTCTCCATATCGTCCTGAAAGAGCTGCTTGACCATGCTGATGTCCGCGCCGTTTCTGCGCAGATATCCGGCCGCCTCGAACGTGCGGCTGCCGACGTTGAACGCAAAGTGCTTGGTATCGACCGTGATGCCGGCCAGCAGCGCGCTGCATACGAACGCGGGCGGGCGCATGGCGTCGTCGAAATACTGCAAGACCTCGGTGATGAGTTCGGATGCGCTCGATGCGCGGGATTCGAGGTAGTGCAGCGTCGTGTTCTCCAGATAATCCGCGCTGCGGCGGTGATGATCGATCAGCACAATGCGGCTGGCCATGTCGATGAGCTGCGGCGCGATGGTCGTGACCGGCCGCTGCGTATCGACGACCACGAGCACCGTGGACGGGCGCATCAGGCGCTCCGCATGCTCGGGCGTGATGATGCAGTCGGCATAGGAGGCGTTTCTCCGCACCTGCTCAAGCGCCAGATCGATGGAGGCGTTGGGCTGATCGACCACGATGAACACGCGCGAGCCGATCAGCTTGGCACAGGCCGCGATGCCGAGCGCGCCGCCGATGCAGTCCATATCCGGGTTCTTGTGGCCCATGATGACCACGTCGCCCGCGTTTTCAAACAACTGCCGGAGCGCCTTGGCAAACAGTCGCGCCTTCACGCGCGACTGCAGCGTGTCGAGCTGCCGCTTGGCGCCGTAGAACGCGTAGTTCGAGCCGTTCTTGACGACCGCCTGATCGCCGCCGCGGCCGAGCGCAAGCTCCATCGCCTGCCGTGCGCCCTCGTCGGATTGTTTGATCGTGTCAGATACGCCGACCGCCACGGACAGGGAAACCGTGATGCTCGTGCCGGTGTCGATGCGGTGCGCCGCCTCCAGCATTTGGAAGCGGCTCTCCTCCAGCTTCTCGAGCTGCTTGGCCTCGAACACGAGCAGGAACCGGCCGTTGTCATACCGGCGGTAGATGCCGCCGACCTCCCGAACCGTGTCCGCCACAAGCCGCTCGACCTCGAGCAGCACCGTCGTGCGGTGGAACTGCTGGTCGGCGCTCAGCTCCTCAAGATTGTCCACATACACGAGCGCCACATACGGCATGCGCTCCTCATAGAGGCGCTTGTAGTGCGCCGCCTCCGTGCGGTCGATCCAATACTGGAAGATCAGCGTGCGGTCGACGCTTTTGCGGCGGATCGGCATGCTCATGATCTGGTAGGAACCGCCCGCGTGCTCCACGGTGAACGCGGCCTGCGGCTGCTCAAAATTGTAGTTCGGCAGGATACGGGAAAGGTCGCTCCCGTCGTACAGCTTCTCCATGATCTCGTTGCGCCACACGATCGTGCCGGCCGCATCGCAGAGCAGGCAGGGCACCGCGACCTCGCGGATCACGCGCGCCGCCGTACCGGCGTTCTCCGAAAACACGCCGTCCATGAGCTGCTGCTGCGCGCGCGCATACCGTATCAGCAGCGCGAACAGCACCGCAAAGAGCACCGCCGTCACGGCCGCCGCCCCGATCAGCACATACAGCCGCCATGCGGGCAGCAGCCACGGCGAAAGCCAGGCAAAGCCGAGCAGCAGCAGCGAAAGCGCCAGCGCCGGCAGCAGAATCAGTTGCGGTCGTTTCATAGCGGATATACTCCTTCAGACTGTCAAATAAGTTCTGTTGTGAACCGCTTTGCCGGTTCGTACACACAAAAACCGGCGGAACCGGCAGCCCGTATCCAACGGCTCCTTCACAGCGGCAACCGTTTCCAAAAGCAGCGATCCCCCGCGGATCGGCCTTCCCCGCCCCCTTCCGGTCGCCCCCGAGCGGCGCGCAGGCGGTTATGCCGGCCGCTCGGGCAGGGCGCGCTCCCTAAGGCGCATCATCTGCTCGAGAATGCCGAGCATCGTCAGCAGGGATTGCGCAAGCGGGAACAGGAGCGCAATGGCCGAGAAGATGACCACGTTGAGCGATTTGGACGGATATTTCCGCATGGAAAGCATGAACGCGATCATGGAAAGCCCCTGCACGAGCAGCGGGAAGCCCAGTATGGCGTTGACGGTCTGCGTCACCGCCGCGGCGTTCACATAGCCGAACAGCTGCATGAGCAGCGCCATCGCATACAGCAGCACGATGCCGCCGGTAAGCTGCTTGGGGATCGACCAGAGCCGAAACGGCTTCGGCGCCCGGAGGCCGAGCGCTTTTCGCTTTCTCCGGGTCAGGGCGAAGAACAGCACCGTGGACAGCAGCCCGCCGAGCGCGCCGAGCGAGCAGAGCACGCCCGTCGTCATCACGGGAACCAGCTGCGGCAGCGCGGCCGCCAATTCGTCATAGTAGGCGAGAAAGCCGCTGTACGCCTCCACGCCGCGCATCGGGTCGGCGAGCTGCAAAAGCGCCGCCGACAGGCGCTCCGCATACGTCTGCGCGCTGAAAAACGCGCCCGAGCCGTCCAATATGCCCGGCAGACAGACCATGGCGTACAGGCAGGCGATGCCGGCCGCAGCCGCCGCTGCGGCGGTATAGAACCCGCCAAGGTGTTTTTTCTGCATCACGCCGATCAGCGCGCCCGTCGCGGGTATGAGCAGCATCATCGCAGCCGCAGCCGCGCCGAACGGTCTGAAGAGAACGATGGGCGGCAGCATCGCGGCCGCCATCGGCAGAAGCGCCGTCAGCTTCCGGCGCGCGGCGCACAAACACGCCGCCGTTCCTGCGGCCGCAAGCGGGTACAGAACGAGCGCCGAAGCGTCCGCACAGGCCAGTGCGGTGCACAACGCGCTCAGCAGCGCCGCCCAAGCCGCCGTGCGGCCCGGGTGCGCCGGTTTTGCCGTTGCCGGCTTTTTGTCGATTGTCTGCCTATAAGATTCCATGACACCATTTTACAGCGGATCACGCAAAAAGAAAAGGCTTAATTCCCTTAGCGCCAGAAAAACGGCGGCATACGCCCCGCCAAAACCACTGTTTTTGACGGTCAGCACATGCCGCCGGCAGTCTGCCAGGCAGGATGCGGGATGCAGCCGCACGACCTTTCCGAAGCCGCTTGCCGCATCGGGTTGTTTGCAGGGGTATCGCATCGGGCGCGGCGATCCATGCCCTGTTTGCAAACGGCGCAGGCGGTATTCGTCTGCACGGGTATCGCATCGGGCGTGGTCCATGCCGCTGCGGGCGCTTTTGGGCCGCCATACGCCATGGATTTGGCGGTTCCTGAGGGCGGGGAACGGCTTAACCCAGCACGGCCTTGCCGCCCATATAGGGGCGCAGCGCTTCGGGCACCTTCACGGCGCCGTCCGCCGTGAGGTTGTTCTCGAGGAACGCGATGAGCATGCGCGGCGGCGCGACCACGGTGTTGTTGAGCGTGTGCGCAAAGTAATTGCCCTTTGCCTTGTTGCGGATGCGGATGCCGAGCCTGCGCGCCTGCGCGTCGCCAAGGTTCGAGCAGGATCCGACCTCGAAGTATTTCTGCTGGCGCGGCGACCAGGCCTCGACATCCACGCTCTTGACCTTCAGATCGGCCAAATCGCCCGAGCAGCACTCGATCGTGCGCACGGGGATATCGAGCGTGCGGAAGAAATCGACGCTGTTGTGCCAGAGCCTGTCGAACCACGCGGCGCTGTCCTCCGGCTTGCAGACGACGATCATCTCCTGCTTTTCAAACTGGTGGATGCGGTATACGCCGCGCTCCTCGATGCCGTGCGCGCCGACCTCCTTGCGGAAGCACGGCGAATAGCTCGTGAGCGTTTGTGGAAGCTGCTCCTCCTCGAGGAACGTGTCGATGAATTTGCCGATCATCGAGTGCTCGCTCGTGCCGATCAGGTACAGATCCTCGCCCTCGATCTTGTACATCATGTTCTCCATCTCGGTGAAGCTCATCACCCCGTCCACCACGCCGCCGCGAATCATGTACGGCGGAATGCAATAGGTGAAGCCGCGGTCGATCATGAAATCGCGCGCGTACGACAGGATGGCCGAGTGCAGCCGCGCGACGTCGCCCATGAGATAATAGAAGCCGTTGCCGCTGGTCTTTCTGGCGCTGTCGAGATCGATGCCCGCGAGTTTTTCCATAATTTCTACATGGTACGGCACCGGAAAATCCGGCACAACCGGCTCGCCGAAGCGCTCGCGCTCGACGTTCTCGGAATCGTCCCGACCGACCGGAACGGACGGATCGATGATGTTCGGGATCACGAGCATGCGCTTGCGGATCTCGTCCTCGTATTCCGTTTCCTTCGCCTCGAGCGCGGCCATTTCGTCGGCCATGCTCTTGACCTGCCGCTTTGCTTCCTCGGCCTTGTCGCGCTCACCGCGCGCCATCATGCCGCCGATCTGCTTGGAGATCACGTTGCGCTGATTTCTAAGCTCGTCGCAGCGCGTCTTTGCGGCGCGGAACGCCGCATCCAGCTCGATCACCTCATCGACGAGGACGAGCTTTTCGTCCTGAAATTTCTTTTTGATGTTCTCGCGCACCACGTCCGGGTTCGTGCGGATCAGTTTGATATCGATCATCGGCTTACGCTTCCTTCGTTCTGATTATTTTCTTCCTTTTTTCTTTTGAAAAAGAAAATGGAAAGCGAAAAAGAAAACCAACGGAGCAATCCGTCATTTTGCGCTTCGTTTGTTGCCGGAAACCTTCTCCGGAAACGGAAAGGGGTTTACATCCGTTCGGGCGCCTTGAGACCGACCAGATCGAGGCCGATCGCGATCACGCGGCGCGCGGCGTCGGTCAGCTTCAATCGCGCGTTTCTCACGTTCGCCTCATCCGCCATAATGCGCCGCTCGTAATAGAAGCGGTTGAACGTCTGGCAGATCGCCATCACCGCGCGGGAGACGAGGTACGGCTCATTCTTCTCCATCGCCTCGGCCACGGCGTCCGGGAACGCGGCCAGCGCGGCGATGAGCGCACGGCTCTCCGCGTCGGTCAGCGCGCCGTAATCGATTTCGCCCTCGGGCTGCGCCTTCCTGAGCACCGAACAGGCGCGCGCGTGCGTATACTGCGCATACGGGCCGGTCTCGCCGTCAAAATTGAGCACGGTGTCCCAGTCGAACACGACGTCCTTGATGCGCCCATTGTACAGGCTGTTCCAAACGAGCGCGCCGACGCCGACCTCGCGCGCGATCTCGTCGCGGTTTTCGAGGTTCGGGCTCTTCTCGGCCATGATCGCGCCGGTCTTGTCGATGGCCGCCTGCAGCACGTCGCGCAGCTTGACCATGTTGCCCTTGCGCGTGGAGAACGCGCCCTCCGTGCCGGAAACCATGCCGAACGCAACGTGCTTCAAATCCTTCGCCCAGTCGTAGCCCAGCAGCTCGACGACCTTGAACCACTGCCGAAAGTGCAGATCCTGCTGGTACGCGACCACATACAGGCACTTGGCAAAATCGTAGGTGTCCTTGCGGTACAGCGCGGCCGCGATGTCGCGCGTGGCGTACAGCGTTGCGCCGTCGCTTCTCAGGATGATGCACGGCGGCATCTTATATTCGGAAAGATCCACGATCTGCGCGCCCTGGTCGAGCTTCAGGAGGCCCTTTGCCTTCAGCTCGTCCACCACGCGGTCCATCTTGTCGTTATAGAAGCTCTCGCCCGCGTAGCTGTCGAAGCGGATGCCCATGAGGTCGAACACCTTCTGCACCTCGGTGAGCGTGATCTCCTTGAACCAGTTGAACAGCGCCATGGCCTCGGGATCGTTGTCCTCGATCTTTTTGAACCACGCGCGCGCGGCCTCGTTGAGCGCTTCGTTGCCCTCTGCCTCCTGATGGAAGCGGACGTACAGCTTGACCAGCTCGTCCACGCCGCCGCGCTCGATCGTCTCGCGGTCGCCCCACGCCTTGTAGGCATAGATCATCTTGCCGAACTGCGTGCCCCAGTCGCCGAGGTGGTTGATGCCCACGCTGCGGTAGCCCATGTGGTTGTAGATGCGGTAGAGCGCGTTGCCGATGACCGTGCTCGGCAGATGGCCGATGTGCAGCGGCTTGGCGATGTTGACCGAGGAATAGTCGATGCACACGTTCCGCCCGCCGCCCACGTCGCTGCCGCCGTAACGGCTGCCCTCGCGGTCGATGCGCTCGAGCACGGCTCTGGCCTGTGCGGCGCGGTCGAGCGTAAAGTTGACGTACGCGCCCGTCGGCGCGGCCTTCTCCACGCCCTGCGGCAGTTCCACAGCCGCGGCCAGCTCGCCGGCAATCAGCGGCGGCGCCTTGCGCAGCGTCTTGGCCAGCTTAAAGCACGGGAACGCAAAGTCGCCCATTTCCGGGTTCGGCGGCGTTTCGAGCATGCCGGCGATCTCCTCCGCGGGCAGCTTTGCGGGCGTCGAGAGCGCTGCAGCGATCGCTCCGGCAATCAGAGTTCTAAAATCCATAGGTATCTCCCACTCCCAATTTGATACTGAATAATTTATTATAGCAGAGAACCCGCGCCTTGTTAAGAGACAGATTCTACGGTATACTGAAATCAATCCCACAAAATCGATCAAAGGAACGGTATCCATGCACCATCCCCCCAGAGCATCCGTGCGCCATGCGCGCACCCTGCGGGAGATCCTGCGGGTCCATCTCGTCACCCTGTTCAACGGCGTTGCACTGCTTGCGGCCATCGTACTGCTGCTCGCGGGCGACAGCTTTCACCTCTCCTTTTTGCCCATGGTCGTGCTGCACGCGCTCATCGGCATTTGGGCGGAGCTGTTCGCCGTGCGCGCGCTTTCCGGCCAGCAGTCGCCCGTGCCGCCGGTCGTGCGCTGCAAAGCGGACGGGGAGGGGCGCAAGGAAACGGACGCCGCTTCCCTCCGGCCGGGCGATTGCATCCGTCTCGATGCAGGCAGCCCCATCCCGGCCGACTGCGTGATCGAGAGCGGCGCGGTTCGGACGGACGTTTCGCTCATCCTCGGGCGCTGCGCGCACGACGCTTTCGGCGTAGGCGATGCGCTGCCGTCGGGCGGCGGCGTGGTACAGGGCTCGTGCATCGCGCGCGTCGTCGCTGCGGGAGCCGATACCGGGCTGTACCGGCTGGAGCGGGACGCGCAGGCTCGCCGCGAGCCGCGCTCCGAGATGCAGCTGGGCCTGACCCGGCTGGTGCGCGTGCTCTCAGCGCTCTCCATCCCGCTCTGCACGGTCAAGTTTCTCATCCTGCTCCGGCAGGGCAAGGACGGCGCGTATGCCGCCGCCTCCGCCGCCGGATCGCTGATGGGCATGCTGCCCGCAGCGCTGCTGCTGCTCTCCTCCGCCGCCATGCTGCTCTCCACGCTGGTGCTCTACAAACAGCGCGTGCTCGCGCGCGACCTGTACGCCGTGGAGATGTTCGGACGCATCGACACGCTCTGTTTCGACAAGACCGGCACGCTCACCTGCGGCACGGCGGCGGACGTCATCCGAACCGGTGCAAGGGAGATGCTCGCCTTCTTCCGCAAGGCGGGCGTGGACGTATACCTGCTCACCGGCGACATGCCGGAGCAGGCCGCGCTCATCGCGCGCGCACTGGATATCGAAGGGCCGGTCGTCGATTTGGCCGCCTGTCCGGCGCCGCTCGAAGAGGCGATCCGCACCGCCGGCGTCTTTGCAAACGCAGCCGCCGCGCAAAAGGCGGACATTGTCGCCGCGCTGCGCGCCGAGGGCCGCTGTGTGGGCATGGTGGGCGACGGGGTCAACGATGTGGCGGCGTTCCGCACGGCGGATTGCAGCGTCGCCATGGGCTATGGCAGCGACGCGGCGCGCACGGCGGCGCAGCTCGTGCTGCTGGAGGGCGAGCTGACCGCACTGCCCGCTATCGTGCTCGAAGGCCGCAGCATTGTCGGCAGCGTCACGCGCACGGCAGAGCTGTTCGTGAAGAAGAGCATGACGTCGCTGCTCGTGCTGCTCGTCACGTTCATCACCCCGCTGCACTATCCGTTTTTGCCGGTGCAGCTCATGCTTGTCGGCGCTTTCACCATCGCGCTGCCCGCGCTGGTGCTCACGTTTGAGCGGCAGCACGCGCCGTTTTGCGGGCGTTTTGTCAGCAGCGTGTTCTTTGAGGCGATACCGGGCACGCTGCTCGGGGTGTTCTTTATCCTCGCTGCGCTGCTGGCCGGGCCGCAGATCGGGCTGGACGAGATCGGCTGCCGCACGCTCGCCGTCTACGCCTACGCGCTCTCGGGCATGCTCGTGCTGCTGCATGTCTGCCGCCCGTTCAACCGGCTGCGCGCCATCCTGTGCCTTGGCGCGGGGGCCGCGCTGTATTCTCTGCTGGTGCTGCTGCACGGGCCGCTGTCCATCGGCCTGCCCACGCCGACGATGCTCCTCGTGCTGCTGCCGCTCATCATGGTCGGCTATCCGGCCCTGTTCCTGTTCGTCTCCGGCGCCAACCGCCTGCTGCGGCGCTTTCGGCCGCATCCCCATGCCCCGTCCCGCGCGAAGGCGGAACAGGCGTTGGAACAGGAGTTGTAAAAGATTCCGCTTGACGCTGTCCGGTGTCCGCATGATAATAGGGCTGATACATGCCGCTGACCAAAAGCGGCTGGAAAGGACAAGCATCATGAAGAATCGTTTCATCGCCCTGCTGCTTGCCGCGCTCATGCTCGCGGCATTCAGCGCCGGCTGCAATGTTGCAGCCCCCGCCGCCCCCAACGCAGAGCTCACCGCCGAGCCCACTGCGGAACCGACTGCCGAACCGACCGCCGAGCCCACTGCGGAACCTGCATCCGAAAACTACGTCGCCGGCAGCCGCACGGACACGGGCTATGAGAGCGCATGGCTCGGCCTTCGCTATACGCTCCCGGACAACATGGTCATGGCGTCCGACGAAGAGATCAACGCCATGATGGATATCGGCGCCGATGAGATGGAGCTCGATGAATCGGGCAAGCAGCTCATCGATCTGGCCAAGATGACGCTGGTCTATGAGATGATGGCCATCTCGATGGACGGTACGGGCAGTAATATTCAGATCATTGCGGAAAAGCCCGCGCTGGCCGGGATCACGGCAGCGCAGTATGTCGGCTTACTGCAATCGCAGCTTCCCTCGCTGGTCGAGGATGTTGTGCTGGGCGAGCTGTTCACGGCAGAACTGGCCGGTGCAGCCTACGAGGCGTTCGACTATTCGATGCTGTCCAACGGCAGTGAACTCTTCGGCAGATATCTCGTTCGCAAGCAGGGCGACCGCATTGTCAGCATCGTCCTGACCTCGCTCGATCCCGCCGCCTTTGACGCGATGCTCGCCGGCTTCAGCGAGCTGCCGGCATAACGCCGTCCCGGCAGCCTTTTGACGCGTGGTTCTGACCGGTCCAAAGCCGCGCCCATGCCGCAAGTCGTGCATGGGCGCGGCTTTCATTTTATTCCGTTTCCGGCCGGTTGAACGTTTCGCCGCAGAGCGGGTTGGCAGCGTGCGCGCGAATCCATGCGCACACATGGTCGGCAAACTTGACCGTGGCCGGACCAACGCTGTCGATGGCGCGCATGGCAAGGCCGATCGTCCGGCTGCCCGGAATATCCAGCTCGCGTACGGCAAGGCCGTTCGAGCGGCCGGTGAGCAAGAGCTCCGGAACGATGCTCATGCCGAGCCCGTTGGCCACCATCGCGATGATGGCGTAGTCATCCTTGGTATAAAACTTGATGTTCGGCTTGACGCCCGCCGCCTCCAGCGCCATGCGCGTATCCTGCGCGGAGCTCTCCGGCAGGCTGATGAACGGCTCGTAGGCGGCCTGCCGGATCGGAAACCGCTTCTCTTTCGCCAGCCGGTGTCCGCGCGGCAAAATCGCCAGCAGCCGGTCCTCGACGAGCGGCGTGCACAGATACGCGCCGTCGAACGGCATGCGCACAAAGCCGAGATCGACCTCATGGCCGTACAGCCAGTTCTCCACATCAAAATAGTCGCCGTTCATGAGCTTGAACTCGATGCGCGGATACTCCTGCTGAAACGACTTGATGATACCCGGCAGCCAGTGCACCGCGACGCTTGTGAACGCACCGATGCGCACCGTGCCCGCGTCCAGCCCGTGCAGCGCGGCAACCGTCTGCCCGAGCTGTTCGTTGTCCGCGAGCAGCGTGCGCACCACGGGCAAAAGCCGCTCGCCCGCATCCGTCAGGTGCACGCCCGCGCGGCTGCGGGTGATGAGCCGCAGCCCCAGCTCCTTTTCGAGCGAGAGCAGCATGTGGCTGACCGCGGACTGCGTGTAGCCGAGCGCGGCCGCGGCGGCGGACAGGCTGCCCATATCCACAATCCGCAAAAAGGCCTCATATTTGGCCAGGCTCAATCGTCCTTCCTCCCATCGATTTTTGAAATTATTTTATATTATACATGAAACTTTTTCATGTATGAGGCGATTTTGTGGGCTTTTGGTTGAAACCACTGTGATTATATATTATAATTTGCGCCACAACCTCGAAAAGGGACAAAAATGGGAGTCGTATTGGAGTAGTTATTCATGAATATCAGTGAAATCATCGTGTTCCTGCTGTATCTGGCGTTTATGCTGGGAATCGGCGTGTTCTTCTTCCTGCATTCAAGCGGCAAAGGCGACAAGGAGTATTTCCTCGGCGGCCGCAGCATGGGGCCGTGGGTCACGGCGATGAGCGCGCAGGCGTCCGATATGAGCGCCTGGCTGCTCATGGGTCTGCCCGGCAGTATCTTCGCGTGGGGCATGGGTCAGGTCTGGATCGCCATCGGCCTTGCGCTCGGCACCGCGGCCAACTGGATCTTCGTGGCCGCGCGCCTGCGCCGGTTTTCCAAGGCGTCCGGCGACTCCATCACGCTGCCGCAGTATCTCACCAACCGCTTTGCCAGCACGAATCCGGCGCTCAAGATCGTATGCGCCATCGTGTTTTTGATCGCGTTCACGGTGTATGTGGCGTCCGCGTTCGTCGCGGGCCGCTCGGTGCTCACCTCGATCATCCCCTCTCTCGATCCGATGGTGGCGATCGCCGTCTTTGCCGTGATCGTGCTGCTGTACACCTTCCTGGGCGGCTACAAGGCCGTGTGCTGGACGGATTTCTTTCAGGGCCTTCTGATGCTCATCGCGCTGCTGACCGTGCCGATCGTGATGGCCGCGATGGGCCGCTTCGGGGACGCCTCCCTGTACGATGCGGTCAACGGCGCGGCGTTCACGACCAATCTGTTCAGCGCAAGCTGGACGGATATCATCACCGGGCTTGCGTGGGGTCTCGGCTACCTCGGCATGCCGCATATTCTCGTGCGTTTCATGGCCATTGAGAAGCCTTCGATGGTCAAAAAGTCCGCCACGGTCGCGTTGATCTGGCTCGCGCTTGCGCTCGGCGCAACGGTGCTGATCGCGCTCTTCGGCCGCACATGGCTCATGAGCGACGGCACGGCGCTCGCCACGATGCTCATCCCCGCCGACCGCAACATGGTGTTCATCCGCATCGTGCAGGATCTGTTCCCGGGTGTGATCACCGGCATCCTGCTCGCCGCCATCATCGCCGCATCGATGAGCACGGCCGACTCGCAGCTGCTGGTCGCCGCCTCGTCGTTCACGAGCGACCTGTATCAGCCGCTCATCCGTAAGAACAAGGCCACCGACACCGAAATGCTCTGGGTGGGCCGCATCGTGGTCGCCGTGGTTGCCGTCATCGCGTTTTTGATCGCGACGAGCGGCGGCGAATGGGCGAGCGACATCATGAACATGGTTGAGAATGCATGGGGCCTGTTCGGCGCCGCGTTTGGGCCGGTCGTCATCCTGTCGCTGTTCTGGAAGCGCTTCAACTTTGCGGGCGCGCTCGCCGGCATCATCGCCGGCGCGGCGGCAGACATCGCATGGCTGCTGCTGTTCACCTCCACGATTTCGGAAGCCATCGTGTACAACACGCAAATCTATGAGATCCTGCCGGGCTTTGTGTGCGGTCTCATCGTGGCCGTGATCGTAACGCTGGCCACGCCCGCTCCGAACGACAAGGTCGTGGGCATCTTTGAAACCGCAACGCAAAAGGGCGTGGACGACTGAGCCGCGCTGCAACCGCCGCCTCCCCCGCTTTCCCAAAAGCCAGAACGCCGGCCGGTGCATTCATGCACCGGCCGGCGCTTTGTTCTCCCGTATCGGTCAAAGGTTCTTTGACCCGAGCCCGTTACTCACCCAGAAACTCGTTGATGCGGCCGAGCAGCTCGTCCACATCGATGCCATGCACGGCGCAGGCCTGCTCGAGCGTTTCGCCGTGCGCCATGATGCAGCCGAGGCAATGCATGCCGGATGCCATCAGGATCGGGGCCACGTCCTCGTGCGCTTCGATGATGCTCTGGATCGTCATATCTTTGTTGACCATTATTTGTAATCCTCCTGAATCTTTCTGCCTGTTAGTATACCACAGCGCGGGCTTTTATCAACTCTTTGCTTCAAATTTATTGCCGCAGCGCGTGCAGGTCACCCGCAGCCGCCCCTTGCCGCGCGGTACGCGCAGCCGCTGCGTGCACTGCGGGCAGATCAGATACTTATAGTGCTTGATCTCGCTCCACGTCGGATTTTTCCGCGCCTTGTGTGCGCGATGCTGCCGGGTCTTTTCCGCTTTCGGCGGCTTCGGCTGTTTCGTCCGCTTTTGACCGGCCTGCCTTTGGCCGGCATTTCGCACGCGCATCCACCACTCGCGCAGCCCCGTCGTAAACGTGAGGTACCTCTGGTTCTCCGTATAGCGCCGGTCGCGGTTTCCCGAGAACAGCCGGAACACGGCCAGCGCAACGCACAATCCGAGAACGGCGGTGCAGATCAGGCGCGGCACGGCGCCGTACGGGAAAAACAGCGACAGCAGTCCGGCCAGCAGCGCAAGAAACAGCAGCGCCTTGTTCAGCGCATCGAGCCCGATGCGCGGCGGTTGAAACATGGTTTCCTTCCTCCCCGTTCCACGCTTATTTCATGCGAATCCATGCCGCACGCGGCGGCACGGTCTCTGTGCATCCGAGAATCGGCCCGGCGCTCCCGCCGGTTTCGTCCGTAAACGTTCCGTCGAGCGGCATCGGCGTTTCGCCGTCCGGCCCCTCCGGGAACAGGTCCGGCGCGACGGTGAATGTCAGCGGCGCATCGCCGCGGTTGACGACGAGCAGCAGGCACGCATCGTCCGTAAAGCGGATGATGCCGAAGCCGTCGCCCGTGAGCGCTCCCATGCGGCAGCGGCCGGTTTGCAGCACGTCCAGATCGTGCCTGAGGCGCATGAGCCGCTTCACGCGCTTAAGGATGTCCGCTTCCTCCCGTCCCCACGGATAGGCGCCGCGGTTGAACGGGTCCGCCATGCCCGTCATGCCGGCCTCATCGCCGTAGTAGACGCAGGGCACGCCGGGATATACCATCTGTATCGCCGTCGCCAGCAAAAACCGTTCGCGCCCGAGCGCCGCCTGCTCCGGCGTGGGCCGATAGGCGGCCTGCTGCTCGCGCGTCGCCTCAAACCGGCTCGGCGCGCCGGAGAGCACCGTCTGCGCCCGCACGACGTCGTGCGAAGAGAGCAGGTTGAGCTGCGCTTGGTAAAACGGCTCCGGATACCACTCGCGCAGCGCCATCAGCCGCCCGCTGAAGGCAGCCGCATCGCACCGCCCGAGCAGAAAATCGAGCACCGCGTCGGCAAACGGATAGTCCATGGCGCTGTCAAGCGCGTCGCCGTCCACATAGCCGCGCCGGCCCTCCGGCCCGCGCTTGTCGCTGCACTCCTCCCAGACCTCGCCGAGCAGTACGCCCTCCGGGTCGTTTGCCTTTACGCGCGTGCGTAGGATGCGGATGAAATCGTCCGGCAGCTCGTCCGCCACATCCAGCCGCCAGCTCGTGGCGCCGCGCGCCGCCCAGTATGACAGCACGCCGTTTTCGCCCGCGATAAAATCGATGTAGGAGGGCGTTCGCTCCTCCACGTTCGGCAGCGTTTCAAAATTCCACCAGCATTCGTAGTCGTCCGGAAAATTGCGGAACCGATACCATTCGTAATAGGGCGACGCAGGGCCCTGATACGCGCCCGGTTCTTCGTAATGCCCCTCGCGGTTGAAATACCGGCTGTCGCTGCCGGTGTGCGAAAACACGCCGTCAAGCATGATGCGGATGCCGCGCTCCCGCGCCTCGCCGCACAGCCGGACAAAATCCGCCTCGGTGCCGAGCAGCGGGTCGATGGCCAGATAGTCGGCCGTATTGTAGCGGTGGTTGCTCGCCGCCTCAAAGATCGGGTTCAGGTACAGGCAGGTCACGCCGAGCGATTGCAGATAGGGCAGTTTTTCGCGAATCCCGTTCAGATCGCCGCCGAAGTAATCGTCCGGCACATAGTCCCTCTCCCCCGGCTCAGGCTGCCACGCCGGCGGTTCCAGCCATCGGTCGTGCAGGCGGAGCGTGCGCCCCCGTCGGCGGTGCGCCTCTGCGCGCGCGTGGAAATCCTCCCAGCTGCTGCGGCGAAACCGATCCGGAAAGATCTGGTATACGAGCGCATGCCGAAACCACGCCGGCGTTGTAAACGCGCCGTCATATACCGTGATTCGCCATGCCGGCGGCTCATGCGCATAGAATCCGCCCTCGCCGCTGCTGCCGCCGTAATACAGCGTTTGCCCGTCCGGCTTTCGTATGATAAAAAAGTACCAGATCAGGCAAGGCCGGTCGGGCAGCGAAACGGCGGCGTACAGCGTATCGCCGCGCCGCTCCATCGGCAGCAGCGTTTCGCCCACGCCCTCCTGCCAGAGCCGGAGCCAAACGGCCTGAGAGCGCAGCGATTCGCCGCCCACGGCTGTGATTGCAACGGTCTGCCCGCATGGCGCCGCGCCCTGCGGGTTGCGGCAGCGCAGCAAGCGGGAATGATGAAAAAACGTTTCCATGCCGGTAGTGTACCATAGTCCCTGCAAAATTGCACGCCCGCCCGGCAGAAAAATTGCGGTTATCTAGAGCACCGGCTCCGTCCACTCCCCGCCGCTGCCGCCGGAGGATCGGATTCTCTCGGTTTGCACCTCGTCCGATGCGAGATAGCCCGTCGTGCCGCCCGCCTCCGCCAGATAGCATCCGCCCAGATCGTCCAGCACCCGCACCTCGGTGTTTTTATCGAGCGCTGTGGCCGGCCCGCACAGCCGCCAGTCGCCAAACAGCCGCGCCTTGCTCACGGCATAGCCCGTCCACGGTTCATAGGCCGGCGCATATCCTGTCCATTTTGTAATAGTGTAACATGCCGACGCGGAAAAAGCACGCGGCTGCGCGTGCTTTTCACAGATTTTTTCCATTTTGGGGGGGCGGTGGCGACGCCCGTTCAGCCGGCGTACCACAGCGTCTCAAAGCACTCCACATCGGCCTTGCCACCGATGAAGATCTCGCCCTCCTTGCGTTCAAACTTGATCCGGCCCTCGCGGCCGTCATCCAGGATGAAATAGAACAGCGATGTGTCGTCCGTTGCCAGCGGCGTGAGCATCGCGCCCGCCGGCAGCTCGGCCTTCTTATAGCCCTGTGCGTCCAGCATTTCGACCGGCAGCGGCCGGGTGGTGCGCAGCTCGCCGTCCTCGACCGGAACGATCTCATAGAGGCTGTCCTCGGCCGGCACGGGCGCGCCCTCCGCATCCACATCATAGATGCGCGTTGTCCACCATGTGCCGAGCACGGACACCGGGCTGCCCACGATGAGCTGACCGTCCGCGGTCGCGCCCTCGATCGTGCCGGGCAGCTCGCCGGTCTTGACGGGCCTGCCGTCCGCAATGCGCCACGCGGTCAGGTTGTAATCATCGGAAGCGAAGTCCACCGCGGTAAACAGTACCGGCATCAGATCCTTCATGTACAGCCATGCGCCGCAGAACATGCTGTTCTCGCCGTCAAGCTCGAAGGCCGTTCCCTCGATATCGACCCACGTTGTGACGGCGCCGCCCTCGTCCTCGGTCGTGTAGACGAACAGGGTAATCGCGTCGCCCTGCTCCGTCGGATCGAACGTGATGTTTTCTTCCAGATCGAGCGCGGTCAGCGTCCAGGCGCGCCCGCCCTCCGGCAGCGGCTCCTCCGGCAGCGCGTCGGGCGCCTTCGGCTCCTCGGTCGGCTCGGGCGTCGGCAGCGCGTCGGTCTTTGGCGTATCGGTCGGCCCGGCAATTTGCAGAGTCTCCGCCGGCTGCGTGGAATCCAGCGCATCCGCAGGCGTGTCGGCGGCGCAGCCCGCAAGGAGCGCCGTTGTCAGCACAAGCGCTGTGAGAAAGCAGGAAATTCGTTTCATATCACACGATCCTTTCTTTGAAGGCTGGCGAAGTATCGCTTCCAGCCGTCTCAACAATCCAATGATAATGAGGGCGCAGGCGCTTGACAAGTGTCAAAGGCCAAAAGTAATGAAATCTTCACGAATGGCAAAAAACGCTGTTCCTATACGGAAGGGATCGCGAAAAATCCCCATCATACGGCGACTTTCCGCCCCCTCGTTAGCGCTCTTCGCCAGAGAGTGCTAATTTCACATTTGTATGACATTTCCTCTCTTTTTCTGTAACAATGCCGTGCTAGGATAAAGACAATCCAAAAAGGATTGTATACCGCCCGGGACGGGCGGACATAATGAAGGAAAGTATCAGCGAATGGAGGGATCGTTATGTTTGAACTGACACCGTTTGTGAGGAGAAACAATGCTGCGGTCTATGACCCGTTCCGCATGTTTGACGAGATGGAAAAGCGCTTTTTCCAGGGCAATGCGCTCGGCGATTTTAAGGCGGATATCCGCGATACCGGCGATGCGTTTGAGCTCGAGGCCGATCTGCCCGGCGTAAAGAAGGAGGATATTCAGGTCGATATCGACAGCAATTATCTGACCATCAGCGCTGCGCGGCAGACCGAAAAGGACGAGAAGGACAAGGCCGGCAACTATGTGCGCCGCGAGCGCTCCTACGGCACCTACAGCCGCAGCTTCGATATCAGCGGCGTCGAAACCGGCGAGATCAGCGCATCCTTTGCGGACGGCGTGCTCAAGCTGCGCCTGCCGAAGCGGAAGGAAGACACACCCTCGACGAGGCGCATCGCCATCGAATGAGCACGGTGAGGCGCAGCGCGCCGAACGCTTTTGTCTGAAAGAACAAACAAAACAAAGAAACCGGCGGGGCCTCCCAAATGGGGCGGCCCCGCCTTTGTTCTCAAATAAATATTGGGCTTTGGAAGGTTCTCTGCCGATGTCTAAAACAGCGATCGAATCATCAGCAGCACGCCGAAGATGAGCAGCGGGACGCCAATGCCCGCGCCTATGATCGAACCGGTCAGCACAACGCCGATCACGGCCAGCGCCAGCCCGATGAGCAGTGTCAGCAGCTTGCCCGCGGCAAGAAAGATCACGCCGAGCAGACTCCATAGCATCCGGAACGGCCAGGTCAATACACGAATCATCCTCGCACCTCCTCTGTAACAGCCGTACAATCATCGTGCCGCCAGTATAGCACGCCGCGCGCGCCGCCGGGCCTTTTTCCGGCAGAAATTCACAAAATTCTCAAGATTCCGCCCTTTCCGCATGCTTGGCCCGCGGCTCAGGCAATGCCCGCACGGCGCATAAATGCAGCGCTCCGCTCGCCGGCCGCGCGGTTAAAGCGCCCCAGTCCGAACAGGGATTCCGGGTCGCCGCGCCGAACGGTATTCTCCTGCTCGCGGCACGTCAGCGTCGCACGAAACCCCATCTCATGCAAAAACCGGTCCGCCTCCTCGCAGGCGTTTCCGAACGGGTAGGCATAGGCCGTGGGGGTTTCACCGGTATGCTCCCGCAGGGCCGACTGCGCCCGCTCCGTATCGCCCACGAACAGCTTTCGATAGTGCTCCTCGCTTTCGCCGCGCATCCGGGCGCTGCCCTTGCGGTCAAGCAGGCCGTGCATATCGTAGCTGTGGTTTTGAATCTCCACATACCCCGACCCGGCCAGTTGCTGCACCTCCTCCCACGCCAGATACGCATAATTGGGGTTTGGATCGGGCGTTTCGGTAAACCGGTCGGTATAGGCCCCTACGATCGAAACGACCGCGCGCATTTGCATCCGCTCCAGAATCGGCAGCGCATAGGTGAGGTTGTTGTAGAACCCGTCATCCAGCGTAATCATCACCGGCTTTTCCGGAAGCACGCCCACCCCGTCCACATAGTCGATCAGATCCCGCACAACGACCGTCTCATATCCATGGTCCATGAGATAGATCAGGTCGGCCTCAAACACCGCCGGCGAAATGATGTAATCGCCCGCGCGGGCCGGGTCCTTGAGAAGGCTGTGGTACATGATGATGGGCACGACCACCTCCTCGCGCGGGTCGGCGGCATGTCCGGGCGCAGCGGCCGGTGCGGCGGCTGCCTGCGGTGCATGCGGCAGCAGCACGACGCCGGAAAGCAGCAGCAGCGACAGGATAACCAACAGACAAATCCGAAGCGCATCTTTCCTCATAGGACACCATATGCGGCGCAGGGCCAAAGCATGCGTCCATCGCGCGGTGCAAAACAGGCCGCCCGAAAATGGGCGGCCATCGCCGTTCTGTCCGCTGTGCGCCGCGGCTCACTCGCCGTAGAGAATCCGGTTCAGCTCCGCCGCATTCGCCTCCAGATCGACCGACAGCACGGATGCGCCGTTCTTTTCGGCATAGTGCCATGTGTCATCGAACGGGAGATGATGGCTCTCCATGCTGATGTCGCTCGTCAGCACGCTCGTGCCGAGCTGGATCATCATGTCAAGCGTCAGGTTTGTGGTCACGTTCTCCACCGCATAGGATGCAATACCGGAGAGCTTTTGCAGGTTTGCGTCGGTCTTCATGCTCTGGTACACCAGTTCCACCAGATGGCGCTGGCGCGCAGTGCGGGAGAAATCGCCGTCGGAATCCGCCCGACAGCGCGCATACCAGAGCGCCAGCTCGCCATCCAGCAGCACCGGGCCGTCCTTCGGTTCGAGCACGCGCCTGCCCACCTTTCCGTTGATAAAGCTGGCCTCGCGCTTCGTCAAATCTACGGTCACGCCGCCGATCTGGTCGATCAATTCCTCAAACACGCTGAAGCTGATGGCCGCGTAATACTGCACATCCAGATCAAAGCAGAGGTTCACCGTGTTGATGAGCGAGCCCGGGCCGCCGCTGTTGTAGGCCGTGTTCAGGCGGCCCCAGCGGGTGCCGTTGATCTTGACCCAGCTATCGCGCATGAGCGAAATGAGTTTGACGGCCTTCGTCCTGCTGTTGTAGGAAACGAGCATCATGGAATCCGAACGGCCCGTCGCCTCCTTGCTGCCGGAGCGCGAGTCCGTGCCGATGAGCAGGATGTTCACAACGTCGGCGTCCTTGCGGTCGACCTCATAGATGAGCTGCTCCTCATACGGCCCGTCTTCCTCCGATTCGCCCGGATCCTCCGCCTGCGAATCGGGCTTCGGCTCGGACGGCTCGAGCGATTCGTCGCGGTTGCCGTCGATCACCTCCAGGTGATCCGGCCGCTCGGTCGTGCCGACGGCCCCATCCTGTATTTTGGACACGGCATACCAGACGATACCGGCGGCCGCGAGCAGCAGCACCAGCACAACGATCAATAGCACTTTCAAAGCAGTTTTCAAATGATACGCATCCTTTCCGAGCAGCGCCGATTCACCGGTTTGTTCCGCGCGCCGCCGTCCTCTGTGAGTCAACATATTATAGCACGCGAATAAAAAGAAAGAAGTGAACGCTTTGTGAAACCTGATCCTGTCAAATAAACCCGATTGGAGTCCTCTTTCCCAGCCGTGCGCGGTCAAGCACCCCGCCATCCGTCAGAATGCGGTGGCGCGCACGCCGGTTTTGTCGGATTCCGTACCCCTTCTCCATCCGCGCGCATCGTGCATTTTGCGGCCTTGAGGACAAAGCAGATGAAAAGCAATCCCCTTCTCCATCCGCGCGCGTCGTGCATCTTGCGGCTCTTCAAGGTCTGTCGTGAAAAATTGGCGCAGGTGTTCCCCATCCGCGCGCATCGCATATATTGTGGTCGCACGCCCTTCTGCAATCCATTCTTTTTGGCTTGTTTTATTTTTCAATACCAGCCATTTTTCTGAAAAGTGGGGAATGGAATTCCATTCCAGTTCATGAACGGCGTATGAACAAACTTATAAAAAACTGTTTCAAAACCATCAAAAATCCCCAATCTTTATGAACATTCCATAAATAAACCCCCGGCTTTTCACTGGATTGCCACATTCGTGCTACAATGCAGAAAAACTCCTCGGTGGGGGAAACATGAAAAAATCAGTCGTTTTTCTTTTGGTCTTATTTCTGTTCACAACCGTTCTGTTTCCGGCCGGTTCCCGCGCGGAGGCGGACCATACCGCTTCTGCGGCGGCGGGGGACGCCGCGCCTCCGGCAGACGATGTGGACAGCGCTTTTGTGCGCGTGCGGCTTTCCACGGGCGGCGCGCAGCGGGTTTCTGTCGCGGTGGAGGGAGCGTACCGCTGCAACGGCACATCCTTCACGGGCGGCATGCTCACGCTCGAGCTGAACGATGCGCATGTGCGCGTTCTGCACTCCGAGCTCGGCCCGCTCTCCGACAATCCGTTCATTTACATCGAGCGTCTCGACCCCGATCCGTGGGACGCTTTTTTCACGCTCGACAACGCGCGCTACGGCGAATGCCGCTATCTGGGCGACCTGTTCGGCTGTATCGACGAGGAGGGCGCGCTCTGTCTGGTCAACTATGTGCCCATGACGCAGTATCTCTACGGCGTGACGGGCGGCGAGCTGCGCAACACGCACCCGATCGAAGCGCTCAAGGCGCAGGCCATCGCGGCCAAGGGCTATGCCCTCTCCCGCGTGGACAGCGGCGGCGCCTATGATCTCACCGACCGGCCCGCCGATCAGGTCTACAAGGGCTACCGCCCGGGCGACAACCGGGTTGTCGAAGCGGTGGATGCCGTTGCCGGCGAATATCTTGCATGGAACGGAAAGCCGGTCAAATGCTATTACTGCACCGCCAACGGCGGACAAACGCTCACCCCGCTGCTGCGCTGGGGCGCCTCCGACTGCAACGGCGCCTACGCCATGCGCTATGACCCCTATGACGTCGCCGGTTCCGGCCGGTCGGCCGTGGTCGATGTTGCGCGCGATGCGGCAAAATGGCCCGCCGCGCTCATGGCGTTTCTGCTCACCGAGGCGAGGGCCGTGGAGCCGCAGACCGCCGCAGTGTGCTCCATCGAGCGGCTGAACGGCTACCATGATGCGGAAAATCATGCCGGCACTGCGCGCTCCCCGAGCGAGCTGGCTCCGCAGGCATGGGCGGAAGCGGTGCTCTCGGTGCGGCTCGAAAACGGCGAAGCGGCCCGGATCAACTGCGGTTTCCCGCTCGAAGCCCTGCTGACAGCCGGCGTGGTCGATTGTCCGGATGCGGACGTCTGGTTCGTGCACGGGACGGAAGCGGGCGCGTGGCAGGTCGTATTCGGCGTGTCGGACGGACATCGCGTGGGCATGAGCCACTGCGGCCTCATCGAGATGGCGCGGCAGGGGTTCTCCTATGCCGAAATCCTCGCGTTCTATTATCCGGGCGCCATACTCACGCAGAGCGGCGCCGCTTTGGCGCAGCCTGCGGCGCTCCCGCCGGAGCCCACGCCGTATTCCCTGCACATCGTCTCCGAGCCCGTCGGCGAAGCCGCGCATCAGGAGGCCTCCCTCTGGGGCGCGCTGTTCGGCTGGCTGTCATGACGGAGCGCACGCCCCGCCGTCCCGCTTTTGCAGGCCGTACGGCTGCAAGACCCCGCTTTCGATCGCGCCGAACAGCGTCAGCTCGATGATATCCTCGCGCCATTTGTAGAGCGTCGATTCCGCGATGTGCAGCTCAAGCGCCAGCTTGGTCAGCCGCTGATGCGCGCTCTGGTACCGCGGAATGGCCACCTCAAGGCCAAAGCACCGCGTCATAAACCGCGCTTTGAGCGGGTAAAGCTGCTGTAGCATGGCGCGCGCCGCATCGACCGCCGCCACCCAGCAGCGCATGGTTTCCAGATCCTTCACCGTCAGCGGCACGCCCTGTCCCCGGCGGCGGCCCGCCCGGGACGCCTCTTCGGGCAGCGTCATGGTTTCGGCCTGTTCCGGCAGCAGCTCCGGCGCATCGTGCAAAAGCAGCGTGTTTTTCATGCGGCGATAGGCCAGCAGCGCCTGCGCCGCTTCGCGTTTCATGTCCAAAATGGTGGGTTGGTTCATTCTGCTCTCCTCCTATGCGAACGTTTGTTCGTATAATATTCGCCGTATCTGCACATTCTCCTGTCTCTGTAACGAAAAAAAGCGAAATCGATCCGGCAGACAGCATCCGTTCCCATCCGCCGGCGCTTGCCCGCCCCGGCAAAACATGGTATACTTTTTTCATAAATTCGGACTGAACATGAAGAAGGGAACGTATGCTTGCGTTTGAACCCGTAACCGTGCAGACCGCGCTGCGCCTTGGCGATTGCTTCGCCGCACAGCCGTTTCGTGCATGTGACTATACCGTCGGCGCCGTATTCCAGTGGCGCGCGTATTTTTCTTCCGCCGTTGCCTTTTGCGGCCCAATGGCCATCCTGCGCGCGGATTATCCGGGCGAAGGACAGTTCTATATGTTTCCCGTGGGCGCGCCCGCTTCGGATGCGGCGGCGCTCGAAACGGCGCTGTCGGCCATTGAAACGGACGCGGCCGAGCGCGGGGTGCCGCTGCAATACTGTGCCGTGCCGGAGGAGGGCGTCGCCGCGCTCTGCGCCCGCTATGGAGATCGCGCCGTCTGCACGCCGCACCGCGACTGGGCGGACTACCTCTACAATCTGAGTGATCTGCAAACCTTTCCCGGCAAGCCGTTCCACGGCAAGCGCGGCCACCTGAACCGGTTTCTGCGGGAGAATCCCGGCAGCCGGTATATGGCCGTCACGGCCGAAACGCTGCCGCGCGCACAGGCGTTTCTTGCCGGCTATGCGCGCCATGCCGAGCTGGACAAGCCCATCGAGCGCGAGGAGATGTTCCGTTCCATGGAGCTGCTCGACCGTGCGCTGCCGCTCGGGCTCAAGGCGGGGTTTGTGGAAACGGCGGACGGCGCCATCGTCGCGCTCGCCATCGGCGAGGTGATCGGCGACACGCTGTATGTGCACGTCGAAAAGGCGGTGCTCGATGTGCCGGGCGCCTATCAGGCCATCGTTTCCGCGTTCGCCGTCCACGCAGCCAAGCCGGACACCCGTTATTGCAACCGCGAGGACGACTCCGGCGAGGAGGGCCTGCGCCGCTCCAAGGAATCGTACCAGCCCATCCGGCTGATCGATAAATATTGGGTCGCAATCGGCCCAAATTCACAAGGAGGACAGAATGATGACGCTCAATGAACTGGCCCTGCGGCGTGAAAGCTGCCGCGCTTACCAGGCGGACAAGGCTGTGCCGCACGAACTGCTCGAGGAGATCACCAAAACCGCCATTCTCTCGCCGAACGCAGGCAACGGACAATCCTGGCGCTTCTACATCTGCGAAGGGGAAACGGCAAAAAAGGTGGCGTCGCTGTGCATGGCGGTTCCCGGCAACAACGCCTGGGCGCCGGAATGCCCCGCCTACATCGTCATCTCCAGCGCGGAGAAGTTTGCAAACGCCGTCAATGGCAAGCCGCGCGATCTGCGCATTGCCGACGCCGGCATCGCCTCCGCCTATCTGACGCTGGCCGCTGCCGAAAAGGGGCTGGATACCTGCATCATCGGCTCTGCGGATGAGGAGGGCCTCAAGTCGCTGCTCGGCGTCGCGCCCGAACGCCGCGTGCATCTGGTCGTCGCCGTCGGCTATAGCAGGAAGGCGCCCTCGCTGAAGAAGGACCGCCTGCCCTTCGACGAGCTGGTCACCGTCTGCCGCTAAGCACGCCCATCGGGGGGACGGGCAAAGCCGTCCCCCCGGTTTTTCACCTGCAAGAGCGATGGTTTTCGCGCAGGCGCGCGCGCATCAGCGGAAGATCGAGTGAAGTGGGGTGCTCTGCCGGCGTCGATGGTTTTCCCGCAAAGGCGGCGCGGATCAGCGGTGTTTTTCCGTTCCTGGCGTTCTTCACCGTCCCGGGCGGGCACAAGCGTTGTTTTCTCAGAAAGGATATATTTTCATGCTGTTTGCAAAGGACTTTCGTTCGGTTGCCCGCGACCGGCTGCGCGGCTGTTTCTGGGCCGTGCTGCTCGTCACGCTCGTTGCATGGCTGCTCGGCGGCAGCGTCTCAACCTTCGGCGCCGGCGTTGGCATAGACTTTAATTTCACAACCGAGATTGGAACGGAGCTCGAGTCGTCGCAAGCAATGCCTGCTTCGCTTTTCAGCGATTCGCGGTTCACGGCGCTGGCAGGTCTCCTCGGCTGCTATTCGGTCGCGGTGTTTCTCATCGGCGGGGCGGTGAGCGTCGGCCTGTGCCGCTATCATCTGCTGCTGCTCGACCGGCAGGAGCGCTCCCTCAGAACGCTCTGGACGGGCTTTTCCTCGTTCGGCAAGGCGCTCGGCGTCGTGTTCCTGAGAGGGCTGTATACGTTTCTCTGGACGCTGCTGTTCATCATTCCCGGCATCATTGCCTCGTACCGGTATTCCATGGCGCTGTTCGTGCTCGCGGAGGACCCGTCCATCGGCATCAACGAGGCCATCACCGTATCAAAGCAGATGATGAAGGGCAACAAGTGGCGGCTGTTCTGTCTGGGCTTCTCGTTCATCGGCTGGTCGCTGCTCGCATCGCTGCCGCTGATGGGTTTCGCGTTCGCGCTCTCAAACTCCATGCTGAGCGGCTATTCGCTATCCGTCTTTGCTTTGTCCTCTGGCGCGTGGGTTGGGCTGTTTGCGGCCTGTATGCTGCTGTTCATGTTCGCCATCCTCTGTGTTTCCGTCTACCAGAACGCTTCGGTCACGGCGTTCTACCTCGACGTCTCCGGCCAGCGGCACCGCATCGACGGCACGGCCGAGCCGGCGCAGTGATCGATGCTTTTTATCGACGCTTCCATAACATCAACGGGGCGCGGATGATGGTTCACCCGCGCCCCGTCGTTTTGACAAAAAATCCCGCAGTCATCATGCTGAAAAAACGATAACATGCGTCATCGGCCGCGGCGTGCAAGGAAAGCCCTGCGGCAGCAGCGATTCTGAAGAAATTCGTTTTTGATGGCCCGTCTACGCCTCCATCGTGCGCCGGAGCAGGCGCAGCGCGTCGGCGGTTTCTGCCGCGGTGGACGGGCCGCACTCAAAGCTGATCGTACCGTCGTAGCCGAGCGCGCGCAGGCGCTCCAGCAGCGCCGCCAGTTCTCCGGAATAGGCGCTGTGCGGCAGCGCGCGATCCCGCTCGCTCACATGGATGTGCTCGAGGCTCGAAGCGTACTCTGCGAGCGCTTCCGGGGATTCCTGCTCATACAGCATATGCATCAGATCCGCCAGCAGCCGGATGCGCGGATGGGCCGCGCGCTTAACCAGTTCCATGCCCTCCGGCAGCGTGCGGATGAAGTTCGATTCGTTTCCGTTGATCGGTTCGATTGCGACGCGCATATCATGCTTGTCGAGCAGCGGGATCACCAGCTCCCTCAGCAGCCGCATCATCCGGTCGTAGCCCACCGCCGCCTCCGTCCCCGCCGGGAGATTGCGCGCACCGGTGCTGCCGAGTACGATCGTGCGCGTGCCGAGCCGCGCCAGCCGCCCGAACGCCAGCTCGAGATAATCGCCGACGGCCCGTTTGTCGAGCGCCGGCTCAGTGATGCGCAGCGAAGCGGGGAACATGTTGCAGGTGCAGTCCGCCGCGAGCTTCACATCGGCCAGATAGGCTTCCAGCGTATCGAACGCCGCGTCGGAGAGCGCCGCCGTCTGCATCAGCGGAAACTCCACATAATCATATCCGGCCGCAGCCACCGCATCGATCAGGGGATAGTGGATCGCGCCGGTCATCGACGCGGCAAACCCGGTACAAAACCCATATCGCATACAAACACACGCTCCTTGCGGCCATTGCCGCCTGATTTGGCTCATTGTACCATTTTCACCGCGCCAAGCGCAAGCGCCTGCCTTGGCTCTGTGCGCCGGCGCGGGCGTTTCCACACCCGCGAGAGCATCCGCCCCGCGCGCCCGAACGGTTGGGCGACTTCCTGCACGACTGCGCTTCCGCACCCGCGAGAGCATCCGCCCCGCGCGCCCAAACGGTTGGGCTGCTTGCTGTCCGACTGCGTTTCCACACCCGCGAGAGCGTCCGCCCCCGTGCGCCCGAACGGATGGGCGACTTCACCCTGCACGCGGTGTTTGCACCGTACGCTTCGTTGTGATATAGTAAATTGATATATCGTACACTGCCGAACCGAATTCTCCGCCGGTCGAAAGGAGGCCTCATGGCAAACGAAATTCTGCATGCTTTTATTGAGCCGCATTACGTCACCTCCGTGTGCTTTACCAAGACCATGGAGGGACTGATCGCCGGGCTGGAAAAATCCCGCGCCGAGCTTGCCGTGCTCAACGCCGTGGACGAGCTGCCCGTCGATCCCGCGCCGGCCGCCGCCGTACTGATCGGGGACAAGGAGGCATGGATTCGCCGCATGATCCCCGCGCTGCGCGAGCGGGGCGTGAAGCCGATCCTTGCCGGCGCCAACCCGGCGCATTATGGCGAGGGCGTGAGCGGCTGCATGCTCGACCGGCAGACGATGATTGAGCACATGATACAGTATTTCTGCTCCGCCGGCCGCCGCCGCCTTGCGTGCGTCGGCAACGACCCGCGCGACGTCAACGATCAGGTGCGCGTCGCCGCCTTCCTGCGCCACGCCCGTTCGCTCGGCCTGCCGGTCACGGAGGCGGACGTCTATCCGGCGGAAACCTGCCTCGGCGCCTGCATCGACCGGTTCCTCGACCGCGCTTTGGAATACGATGGCGCGCTGTGCGTCAATGATTTTGTCGGCGTGCAGCTCATCCTCGCCGCCGCCCGCCGCGGCATTGCTGTGCCGGATCAGCTCTTCGTGGCCGGTTCCGGCAACCAGATTCTGGGCATCTGCATCGAGCCGAAGCTCACCACGAGCACGCTCGACTTTTCACAGGTGGGCATGCAGGCCGTCAACATCTGGTCGTACCTCGCCAAGCATCCGGAGATCTCCGCGCAGGCCGTTTCCGTGCCGTGTGCGCTCGTGTGCCGCGGCAGCACGGCCGGCGCGCCGCTGCCGAAGTATCGCGCTGCGCCGATGGAGGGCAACGATGCGGCCGATCTCTCCGTGCCGCCGTCCATCCTGCGCATGCGCCGGCTGGAGGGCTGTCTGCTGCGCTGCGACGTCATGGATCTCGGCATCCTGCGCGGCGTGCTCGAGGGGCTCTCGGACGACCGGATCGCGGAACGCCTGTTTGTTTCGCACGGCACGGTGCAGTATCGGCTCAAAAAGCTCTATCGGGAGGCGGCCGTGCATACCAAGCGCGAGCTGCACGACCTGCTCGTCCCCTATGTCAACAACCTCGATTTCCCGGACGGATTTCCGTCCCAGCCACAGTTCTGACGGAGATACCCTATGATGTCTTTCCCTTCCGACCGGCACGTCCAGCGCCGTGTGACGGCGCTGTGCTTTCTGCTGTATCTGCCGCTCGGTCTTGCGCGTTACAACTACAGCGCCTGCCTCCTTGCGCTCCTCGCCACCGAACCGTTTTCGCGCGCGGCGGCCGGGTTTATCGGCACGGTCAGCTTTTTTGCGTTTGCACTCGGCACCGCGCTCAGCGGCTTTGTAGCCGACCGCGCGTCGTCGCGCCGGCTCGTCTTTGCCGCGCTGCTCGTTTCGGCGCTGTCGAACCTCGTATTCTACTGCACCCGTTCCTATGCCGTGATGCTCGTCGTCTGGGCGGTCAACGGGCTCTCGCACGGGCCGGTCTTTTCCTGCGTGATGCGCCTGCTGTCGGCCTGCTATCCGCGCGAGCGCGTAACCGGCGCGTCGATCGCCATTCAGTGCGCGTTCTTCGTGGGCATGGGGCTTGCCTACGCCCTGTCGGCGCTGCTGATCCGGTTCTGTTCCTGGCGCGAAGCGTTTCTGGCCGCGGCCGTGGCCTGCGCCGCCTTTGCGATCGTATGGAATTTCGGGCTGCGGTGCGCGGACCCCTATACGGATGCGCGGCAAGCGGAGTCGCCCTGCGGCAGCGCGCCCGATCCCGCCGCGCCGTCGGCGTGGAAGCTCGTCTGCGGGGCGGGCCTTGTGGTCGTTCCGCTGTCGCTCGCCGTGCAGGGCATTCTGCGGGACGGCGTCACCGCCTGGGGGCCGTCCTATGTGGGCGACCTGTTTCACTTGGATGCGTCGCTCGCCGTTGCCTCCAACATGGTCATCCCATTCATCATCATTCTCGGCATCTTCGCGGCGGATCTTGCGCGCCGCCTGTTTCGCGGCAACGAACTGACCACTGCGGGCGTCTTTTTCATGTGCAGCGCCGGTATGCTGACCGCTCTTCTGCTCACATCCGGCAAAAGCCTTGCGCTCTCGCTGCTGCTGCTCGCCGTGTCCACCGCCTGTATGTCCGCCACCAACGCAATGCTGCTCAATGCCGTGCCGCTGCAATTCGGCGCCTATGGCAAGACGGGCGCCATTTCGGCCGTGTTCAACACAGCGGTCTATACGGGGAGCGGTCTGTCCACCTGCGGTATCGGCATGATCGTCACCGCCCTTGGCTGGGGGGCGACAAACGGGCTCTGGCTGCTGCTGGCCGTGCTTGCGGCCGCCGCCTGCCTGCTGTCGGCGCGCCGCTGGCAGCGCTGTAAGGCCGCGCGGGGATGGGACTGATCGGACGCGCCGTTTCCCGAGGAAACAAAACAGGGCGCGACGCGCCATCTGCCGCCGCACCCTGTATGCACTTGTTTTCGCGCCGCGTCCGCCCCGGAGCCATCCGTTCCGCGCCAGCGCCGTCTATGGATTCTTTTCCCTGCCGAAAATGATCTCAGCGGCAATGCAGATCATCGGCGCCGCTGCCGCCGTCGCCGCCAAAGCCCACAGCTTCTCCCTCCGCTGCGCATCGGCATGATTCCGCATATATAACTGTAATTGTTTATTTTATCTAAAAACCGGCAAAAATGCAATATAAAAATTCGTTAAGTTTTGACGGCAGAGTTTCATTTGTTGGCGCTGCTGCTACAGGGCTATAATATTTGATGTATACGAAATTTTTTCGGTAGATTATGAATATGAGAAAGGAAACAACCATGTCCGAAGAAAAAAAGCATGTTGAAATGCCGCCGGACAGAGAGCATCTGGACTTTTTGACGTCCATCATCCTCTTCATCGTCTGTGTGGTGGCAATCATCCTCAGCATGGGCTATTGGAAAAAGCTCGGCGGCGAGTTCTACGCCTCGCCCGGCTTCATGCCCACGATCATCGCCGGCGCGCTGATCATCATGGCAATCACCCTGTTCGTGAACTCCATCAAGGGGAGCTCGATCTCCGAACGGTGCCGGCAGCTCGGCGCGGCGGTGCCCGCCACGCTGCACAGCAGGGGATTCTGGCGCGCGGTCATCGGTCTGGCCATCTTTGCGGTCTACATCTTTGTGCTGCTGGGTCGTCTGCCGTTCTGGCTCGCGTCGTTCCTCGTACTGCTTGCAATTCTGCTCTACCTCAATTTAGAGGGCAAATTCCAGCTCAAGCCCGTGCTCAGGCTCGTTCTGATCGCGGCGCTGAGCATTGCCGGCATCGTCCTCCTGTTTCAGGTGGCGTTCTCCGTGCCGATGCCATAAGGGGGTATAGATATGGTTGGACAATATTTTCTTGAGGCGCTTGGCGTCGTCTTTTCCCCGATCGGCCTGATCGCGCTGATCCTGTCCGTCGGTCTCGGTCTGGTGTTCGGCATGCTGCCGGGTCTGACCGCAACCATGGCCGTGGCGCTGCTGACCGGCCTGACGTACAGCATGGACGGCACGCTGTCCGTGATGGTGCTCATCGGCGTCTATATCGGCGCCATCTCCGGCGGCTGCCAGTCGGCCATCCTGCTGAACATCCCCGGCACGCCCGCCTCCGCGGCCACGGCCATGGAGGGCTATCCGCTCGCGCGGCAGGGCAAGGGCGGCTTTGCCATCTTCGTGGCGAACGCCGCCTCGTTCCTGGGCACGTTGATCGGCACGCTCTGCGTGCTACTGTTCACGCCGCTCATCACCAAGGTCGCGCTCAAGTTCAACTCGCACGAGATGTTCCTGCTCGCGGTGTTCGGCATCATCATCTGCGGTTCCCTTACCTCCGGCGGCCGTCCCATCAAGGGCTGGATATCCGGCTTTGTGGGGCTGCTTGTGGCCATGGTGGGCCGCGATACGGTACACTCCTTCGCGCGCTTCAGCTTTGGCAACATGAACCTGACGGCCAGCATTTCCCTGTTGCCCGTCATGATCGGCCTGTTTGGCTTTCCGGAAATCGTCAATTCCTTCAGCGCCGCCGCGCGCAGTGTGCTAAACATTGAAAAGTTTCACAAAAAAGAGGGTTGGGCCATCCTCAAGCGCAACAAGCTCAATATCGTGCGCTCTGCTTTGATGGGCATGGCCATGGGCGCCATCCCCGGCGTGGGCGAGGATACCGGCGGCTGGCTGGCCTACTGGTCTGAAAAGAAGGTTTACAAATCCGACAAGTGGGGCAAGGGCGAAATTAACGGCGTGGTCGCCTCCGAGGCCGGCAACAATGCCGCGGTCGGCGGCGCGGTGATTCCTGTGCTGTCGCTGGCCATTCCCGGCAGCGCGCCTGCGGCGGTGCTGCTGGCCGCGTTCTGGATGCACGGCTACCGTCCCGGCCCTCTGCTGATGAGCGAAACCCCGGAGTTTCTGTATCTGGTTGTAGTGTGCATGCTCATGGCCTCCCTGGTGATGCTGCTGATCGCAAACAACATGGCAAAGCTGACGGTTAAGGTGTTACAGGTGGATCAGCGCATTCTAATGCCCATTGTGTTTGTATGCTGCGTCATCGGCGCGTTCGTGGTCAACAACCGCATGTTCGATATCAAGCTGATGTTTGTGTTTGGCCTGCTGGGCATTGCCATGAGCTACATGCACTATCCGTCCGCCCCGTTCCTGCTGGGCGTGGTGATGGGCAACATGGCGGATGAAAACCTGCGCCGTGCGCTCATGCTGCATGATGGCAGCATCCTGCCCTTCTTCACCCGGCCCATCTGCATCTTCTTCCTGCTGTTCATCCTGGTGCTGGTGGTGCAGCAGCTGCCCTGCTATCCCCGTATCAAGGCAAAGCTGTTCGGCCGCAAAAAGAAGGGGGCCGCGGCTTGAGGGAGTTTGATCACGTAGGGCTTACAACCATGCAGAAACAGCCTGGTGAGCGGTTTGTGCAAAAGACCCGCGTATGGGTGACGGATCCCCATAAGCACCCTTTTCGCGTGGAATGGCTGCGCTATGAGCCGGATAGCCCGGCGCCGCCCTTTATGCAGCAGAACCCTCATGTGGCTTATCATGTGGATTCCATCGCAAAGGAGAGCGAGGGGCTGGAAGTGCTCATCGCGCCTTTTCCCTCGGTGGCAGGCCATGTGGTTGGCTTTTTTAGAACAAGCGACAACATCATCGTCGAAATGATGGAGTATTAAGAAAAGCGAACGGCGGAAACTGCGGATTTAGTGGTTTCCGTCGTTTGGCAGGGAGGTAGTATGTACACAACAAGCGTTATTACCGATGAAATTTCGCAGGATCTGAAGGTCGCGGCGCAGATGGCGCGTGAATACGGCCTGCAGGGGCTGGAAATTCGTTCGGTCAATGAAAAGAATCCCTTCCAAATGGAAAAGGCGGATGTGAAGTTTGTCAAAAGCGTCGCGGAGGACTTTGGCCTGCGCATCTGTGCGGTTTCCTCGCCCATGTACAAGTGCGATTTTGGCGACCTTGCCGTGCGCAGGCAGCATGAGGAGGCCTTTCGCCGCTTTATGGAAACCATGCACGAGTGGAATGTGTCCCTTATACGCACCTTCAACTTCTTCAACCTGCACGACGGCGGAAAGCGCACGCCGGAAATCGTCGATGCGTTCCAGCCCGTGGCGGATATCGCCGA
>ERZ857882.729-NODE-729-length-41092-cov-20.726808_pt1 | contig 41092 bp, 26 predicted proteins | sample MGYA00519697_ERZ857882 | MGnify/ENA primary metagenome ERZ857882 (study PRJEB31778, sample SAMEA3449373) | human gut metagenome | biome: human gut; feature: human-associated habitat; material: faeces | place: United Kingdom | collected 2010/2012 ...
CAATCTCATGTCATTCGTCCCTCATCGGACTGTCTAATACATTGTAGCCAATCCAACGGGCCGCGAACGGAGGGACCAGTTGGGTCAGCGCCGGCCGGGGATGCGGTGCCCGGGGCAAAGGCGGTTGGTTCTGGACGTTCATTCGTTCCTTCCTTCTCACAGTCCTGGATCGGTGTCCGGCATTCCTCCGTCGTCGTTTTCCGACGGGACGCTCCACGATGGGGCTGATGGCGTCGAGGACTGCTGCTGCCTCTGCGTCGTGGACGGCGTTTGGACGCTCTCCTGCCGTTGGGCGCGGCCCTGTCCGGTTCCGGCGGTCTGCCGTTGGACGTTCTGGGACTGCTGTGGTTCGGCGGCGGACTCCTCTTCGGCTTTCCGCTTCGCGGCCTCCTGCTCGGCCTTCGCCTTGGCTTCCGCGTCGGCCTTCTCCTTCGCGACCTTCGAGTCGTTCACGGCCTTGACGGCCTTGGCGATCGCGACGGCATCGCGGGCTTTGATGGCCTTCGACAACGTCTCCCGGGTCCTGGCGTCCTGGACCTTGCCTTCCGAATCCTTGAGCAGCCGTGACGCGTCGTCGACGGTCTTGTCGAGCTTCGACGCCTCGACCGCCTTCACGGCCGTCCGTATCGCCTTCACGGAGGTCTTCGCGGTCTTCGCGCTCCTGTCCGCCTTCACGGCGGCCGTGTCCAGGCCGTCCACGTCGGACGCGTCGCAGGAGACCATGCCGGGCGTCTTCACGGATGCCGCGCGGTTCAGCCTGTCGATGGTCTTCGGATCCTTCACGGTCTTCGGATCCGTCTTCGACGTCCGTTCCGCCTCTTCCATGGCCTTGTCCAGTTCGCGTCGGGCGGACGAGAGCCTGCCCAGGGACGATTCGCATCGGTCGCGGGACTGTTCCGCGGCCTTGGCTTCCCGGACGCGGCCGGCCGCGACGACGCAGCCTCCGGCGATGGCCGAGACGAGCATGGCTCCCACGACCGAACAGCAGACGATGACGGCGGCACGGGGGATGCCGTGGGTCTCGGGAGGGATGTCGGCGACGGCCTCGAGTCCGTCGCGCACGCTTTCCGGACTCGCGGCCACGAAGGATGATGGTTCCGGACGGATCGGCGCGGGCGCGGGAGCTACGGACGGCATGCTGTCCCGGGACGGCGCCCTCGACGGCAACGGAGGCATGTCCTGAATCTCGGGCGTACGGGCATGCGACAGCCCCTTGAGCCTGGGTCCTTGGACCGGAGGCTTGTCCGAAGCGGCGGGACGGTTCTCGGATGAGTCCGGGATCCGGGGTTCCGGCGACGGAACGGGGCGGGCGCCCGCATCATCGGGAGACGGCCTTGGCGCGGCCGGTCCGGGCGCCGGCCTTATGGGAATCGGACCGACGGTCCATTCGTCGATCTCGTCCATCCTGAGAGAGTCCTTTCCCTGTCAGCGCGCTGCGACGCGGTTCATGGCTTCCGCGGCGAGTCCTTCGCCGGCGTCCGTCTGTTCCCTTTGGGCCTGGACGCGTTCGCGTTCGGCCGCGATGCCGTCCGCGCCGGCCGTCCGCGCCGGCTCGATGCCATGGATCAGTGCGACCGACAGGTTCCTCAGCATCTCGTCCTCGGGTTTGACCCGGTACAGCTGGTCGGCGAAATGCTTGCATCTGGCCGCAGGATCCCCTTCCATATAGCTGACGGTAGCCGCGATGCGGTACGCGCCGGCGCGGTCGGACGTCGGATGAATCTGCAGCGCGAAATCGGAGAACAGGCGCGGTATGTCCTGCTTGAACGCGCAGGCTATGGCGTGCGAGACGTCGTAATCGGACGGCATCATGATGGCGCGATAAGTGTCGAACAGTCCGTACGACGCCTCCTCATCCAACATGGCGACCGCTTCGAACTCCTCTCCGGACATGTCGGGGCGAAGGACCTTCGCGATGGTCGCGTCCATGAGTCCGTTCGGCTCGACCATGGTGCGCAGCGCGTCGGTGATGCGGTCATCGGAGATCTTCGATTCCCCTGGAAGGTACTTGCGTTCCTTCAAGGTCTCGATCAAATCGAACATGGTTTGAATCTGCTGCCGGGTAGTTTGCGCCATTCCGTGGGCCTTTCGTTCGGTTTTTCGTTTTCTCGACGCTCCCATACTGTCCCGGGGTGCGGCGCCCTGCGGTGCACCATGTCTACAAGTTCTGACGCACCAGAAAGGAAAACGGCCGGAACGGGAGTTCCGGAAACCGTCGTACGGGTTTCCATGGGTCCTGTTCCGGCCGCTTGTTCTGGATTGGAGGGGGATTTGGGTCAGCGTGTGCTGTGGCGTGCGGTCACGTCCATGCGGCGGCGCTTCATGTCGAGCATGGTCCAGCCGATGCCGGTGAGGGCGACGGCCGCGAGGAGCATGCCGTTCGTGTTCGCGCCGGTGGATGCCATGACCTTGTCGGCCTTCGCGGCGGCGGCCTGCGCGGCCGTCTCGCTGGCTTTCAGGCCCGTCTGTCCGGTCTGCGCGCCGGACACCGTGGCGGAACCGTTGCCGGTGTTGTTGTCGGTCTTGGAGCCGTTCTTGTCGGCCGCGGCCTTGATCGCGGCGGCCAATGCGGCCTGGGCCTTGTCGTAGGCGGTCTTGGCCTGCGCCTGCGCGGCCTTCGCCGCCTTGAGCTTGGCCTGAGCGGCGGTCAACGCCCGCTTCGCGGCGTCGAGGTCGGCCTGGGCCTTGTCCACGGCGGCCTGCGCGGCCTTGACCGCGTCGGTGTCCTTCGCGTCCCGCTTGGCCTGCTCGAGCTTGGCCTGCGCGTCAGACAGCGCCTGTTCGGCGTCCTTCACCGCGGTCTTGGCGGCCTCGACCTGCTTGGCGGCGTCGTCGCGGGCCGTGGAAGCCTGCTCGTAGGCCTGGGTCTTCGCGTCGAGGTCCTTCTGCGCGGCGGTCAACGCCTGGGTTTTGGCGTCAAGGTCGGCCAACGCGGCCTCGAGATCCTTGACCTGCCGTGCGGCCTCGTCGCTCTTGGCCTTCGCCTGCGCGTACGCGTCCTGCTTCGCGTCGAGATCCGCCTTGGCGGCCTCCAACGCCTGCCGGGCCTGGTCGGCCTCGCTCTTCGCCTCGTCGTAGGCGGACTGGGCCTGGGCCAACGCGTTCTCCGCGTCGGTCAGGATGCTCACACGCTCGTCCGCCTGGGTCTTGTCCGCCTGCGCCTTGTCCAGAGCCGTCTGCGCCTGTCCGACGGCGGTCTCGGCCGCCTTGAGGTCGGCCTGGGCCTTGTCGTTCGCGCTCTTCGCCTCGTCATAGGCGGCCTGGGCGGACTGGCGGGCGGTGTCCGCGGCCGTGTAGTCGGCCTGGGCCTTGTCGTTCGCGCTCTTCGCCTGCTCGTACGCGACCTGGGTCTGCTGGCTCTTGGCGGTCGCGGCGATGAGGACCTTCGCGGTTTCGGCGGCCTCGGCCTTCGCGGCCTGCTGGGCCTGTTCGGCGGCGGCCTGCGCGGCCGTGGTGTCGGCCTTCGCCTGGTTGGCCTTGTCGAGCGCCTTCTTGGCCTCGTCGACCTTCTTCAACGCCTCGTCGTACGTGGACTGGGCGGAACGGACCTGGTTGACGTAGTTCTCGACCATGGTGCGGTAGACGGCCGCGTCGTACACGGTGTCGTGCGTATTGTAGGAGTTCCAGTCGTTGAAGTACTCCTGCGTGAACGCGTGATCGTAGTTGGTTTCGCCGTAGCCGCTGTAGGCCATGCCGGTGGCGATGTACTCCGGGTCGACGATGTTGAGGTAGTGGCCGACCTGCTGGTACAGGTCCGGGTACTTCAGGAAAACGTCGTACGGGGACAGCTTGGCGAGGTCGGGATAGTCGCCGGACTTCACGGCCGCGTCGTAGGTCTCCTTCTCCATCGTGTACCAACCATCGTACGGATCGTCATCGGCGAAGCCCCAGTTGAGATTCTCGCCGACGTTGTCGTACTGGTAGTTGTGCTCGTAGTGGCCGTTGGCCGCGTAGTTGGCCTGGACCATGGCCATGGCCAACGCGGTCTCCGACACCTTCAACGGCTCCAACCCGTTCTCCGCGCGCAGCTTGTTGCACTCGTCGATCATGTCCAGGGCCTTGAGCAGGTTGTCGAGGCTGGTCGCATCGTCCTTCGCGCCGATATGCGTGTATTCGAGGTACTTGGACACGCTGGAATCGGTCAGATACTTGTATGCCTGCTCCGCGTTGTCGGACTGGAACCAGCCGGCCGCGCCCTGCGCCTCCTTCTCGGCGGCCTCGTCCGCGGCCTTCTTCGCATCCTGCGCGGCCTTCACGGCCGCGTCGTACGCGGCCTGCGCCGCATCCGCCTGCCGGGCGGCCTTCTCGGCGGCGGCCTTCTCGGCGGCGGCCTTCTGGTCGGCCTTGGCGAGCTCGCTCTGGGCCTTGTCGTTCGCGGCCTGGGCCTTGTCGAGCGCCTTGTCGGACGTGGTCTTGTCCGCCTGGGCCTTGTCGAGCGCGGCCTGTGTCTTGTCGGCCTGCGCCTTCGCCTGGTCGGCGGCGTCGTTCGCCTTGTCGAGCTTCTTCCGCGCGTCGTCGGCCTTCGACTGGGTCTTGTCGGCCGTGGATTTCGCGGTCGCGGCGGCGACGGTGGCCTCGGCCTGCGCCTGCTTCGCGTCCTTGACGGCCTCGCCGGCCTTTTGGGCGGCGTCCTGCGCCTCCTTGACCTTGGCGGGATCGTTCGCGTCGCCCGCCAGGCGGGTGGCCTCGTCGAGCTTCGCCTTCGCCTCGTCGCTCTTCGCCTGCGCCTTGTCCGCGGCCTGTTGGGCCTCGTTGGCCTTCGCCTGAGCCTTGGCGGCGTCGGTCTTCTTGGCGGCGGTGTCCTGGTCGAGCTTCGCCTTGTCGGTCGCGTCGACCTTTGCCTGAGCCTGCTTGGCCTTCCGGTCGGCCTGCTCCTTGGCCTTGGCGGCGTCGTCGCGGATGGCTTGGCTGTCGTTCATGGCCTTCTCGAGTTTGCTGGCGTTCTTCGCGGTCTGGTCGGCCTTCTCCTGCGCCTGCTTGAGATTGTCCCGCGCCTGGCCGAGGCTGTCCTGCGCCTGCTGGACGCCGGTGGTGGCCTGCTGCACGTTCCGGTCCTGGTTGATGGTGTCCTCGACGTTCTGCTGGGCCTGCTGCACGTCCTGCTGGGCTTGGTCGACCTGCTGCTGGGCCTGCTGCACGTCCTGCTGCGCGTCCTGCACGCCGGTGTTGGCCTGGTCGAGGCTGTCCTTGGCATTGGCGACCTGCTGCTGGGCGGCGGACACCTGATCCTGCTGCGCGCCCTGCTGGGCCGCGGCCTGGTCGACCGCTTCCTGCGCCTGGACGACGGCCTGCTGGGCCTGTTCGACCGGCGTGACCGCGGTCTCGTCCGCCATGGCCGGTGCGGCGATGGTGCCCGCGACCGCCACGGATGCGACCGCGACGCTGAAAGCCTTCTTGTTCATATCTGTCTACCCTCCAATGCCGTTCCCTCCATGGGATCCGGCTCCAGTGGAAACATCCCTGCGACGTTTCCGTCAAACATTCCACGTGCCCCCAATCCGATATCGGCGTCATCGGCGTGTCGGCCTGTCGGCGGTGGCGTGGCGTCACACCCTTACAGACTACCCCACGTGACGCCGTCCAAGGTCAGTCCTTCCGTCCGTGTCTCCCGTACGGGCGGGTTTTCCTCCTGGACGCGACGACCGCCGCGGGCAGTCCCGCGAGCAGTGCCACGCCGGACACGAGATAGGGGCGCATGTCCCGCCTGCTGGTCTTGGGCGCGTCCTCGGGATAGGGCGCGTCGCCCGGCATACTCGCGCGTTCGCCCGTGACGAGCAGACGGTACGTGTTCAGGAAGATCGGCGTGCACGTGACCAGCGTGACCAGGTCGCGGCCGGGTTCGACGCGCACGCTCCTCAGATCGTCCGGGTCGACCGTCCTGATGCGCGTGACCTTGTAGGCGAGGGTCTGGGCCGCGACCTTAACATAGAACACGTCGCCCTTCCGCAGTTCGGTCAACCGGGTGAACAGGGCCTTGTCGGCCACTCCCGTATGTCCGGTGATGACGCTGTGCGTGCTGGTCCCGCCGACTGGCAGGGACGTGCCGTGCAGGTGGCCGAGCCCGTTGTCCAGCGCGTACGCGTCGGCCCCATGCCGGACGGGCAGGTCCACGCCGATCGACGGGATCTCGATTGTCGCCATGATCCCGTCGCCGAAATCCAACAGGCTCTGGTACTCCCTGTCGGATTTGAACCCGAAATCGCCCTTGACGGCGCCGTCCTCGCCGGACAGTTCGCCGATGACCTGCGGTGTGGCCGCGAGACGCCGGTTGTATGCGCGGGCTTTGGCGACCATGCGCGCGTACCGTTCGGCCGAATGGTCGTCCTTCACCGCCAACGCGGAGGATTCGGCGGCACGGCGGGCCGTGCCGGCCTGTTCCACGCCAAGCCACGCGAAAACGCCCACGCCCAACAGGCAACAGGCGACGGTGACCGCGACGAGAGCACGGAACACGCGACGCGCGCGACGGGCATGCAGACGGCGCACACGCCGTCCGCGCCGGCCCTCCGTGGCGCGTTCGCCCTCGATGATCCAATCCCAGTCCATAACGTCCATGCCTTCGCCACGATCCATTCCACGAATATCGGGAAGAACAGGGAAAGCCGGTGTCCAGGCCATCACGCCGCATCCGGTCGGAGTGGTGGATGGCCGGCCGCCGGCCCTCCCGTCATCTGTTCCCGGTCACTCGCCGTCCGGCATGCCGTGGCCGTTCATACGTCTCGTGAGCATGACCGTGGACCCGACACCCATCACGAGCAGACCGATACCTCCCGCGATAAGCAGCGGCAGGCTAATGCCGCCCGTCTCGGTGAAGTTCTCATGGATCCCCTGCCATTGCGCGTACAGGGTGATGTCCTTGTCCTGCAACGGGATCTGTGAACCATCCTTATAGACGACATCGGCCTTGCCTGCTTTGAGGGACCATCCCTTGAAGACGTATCCGTCTCGCGTGAACGATTTCGACGTGTCGCCGGGAATGGTCACGTCCGAATACTGCCAACCGGTCGTGTTCGCATGCGAACCGGTGCCGCCGTTCGCATCGTAAATCACGTTGGCCTGCAACCGCTGCCAGTGCGCGTACACGGTCACGCTGCCCGTCAACAGGGTGTTCCAGTCGTACAGGCCCGCATCATCCTGCGGGGTCGAATACCAGCCGAGGAACTTGTATCCGCGGATCTTCGACACGTCGCCCGCCCGCCAGCCGGACCCGTCCGCCGCGGGCGCATTGTACGGCACGGAGACGGACGCCGGGGTGGACGGCATCTGGCCCGACCATGTGCTCGGCTTGTTCGTGTCGTAGGTGAGGACCGGGTTGCCGACCCACACCGCGTACACGGTCATGCCGCCCTCGACCATCGTGACCTGGGCCTGCGCCTGGGTCGCGTTCCGGTCCTGGTTCCAACCCAGCTGGGTGTGGCCCGGACGCGACAGCATGCTGGAATCCCAGCAGTCGTCGTCCTTCGCCATGGTCGCCAACGTGATCTTCTGGCCGGCCGGATAGTAGACCTGGCATCCGGACACCACGTCCGTGCTCGTGTCGATGGTCTTGACGGTCACGCTGCCGTCCTCATGCGTGGTGGTGCGCTGCACGAGGTCGGACACCTTGCCGGTTGACTTGGAGGACGCCGTCTGCGTCGTGTCCGGCGTCGTGTTCGACGGGACTTGGCCGGAAGCATCCGCCGCGTTCTTGTCATAGGTGAGCACCGCGGTGCGGGTGACAGGCGCGCCGAACGTCATGCGCGAACCGTCGGTGCGGCCGGCGGGATTGCTCAGATCGTAGGAGAACGTGAACGTGCTTCCCGTCCATGTGGCCGCGAGGCGGTGACGGGACTGCTGCGGCGCGTTCAGATGCGCCTCGTCGCCCGCATCATGTCCGATGCCCGCGAAACCGTTCGTACCGTACGTGCCGAGTTCCGCGTCGGAACGCTTGTACGCGCCATCGAAACCGTCAAGTAGCTGCACGCCCTCGAACTTGAGGTCGGATTGCGCGTCCCAACCGTCGAGGTCGTTGAAGCCGGTCACGCCCTTGAACGTGTCGGGCACCTTCTCGCCGGTGTCCGCGTACGTGAACTCGACGGTCCACGAGCAGCCCACGCGTTTCGACGTGTCGACCCCGCCCATGGCCGCCTTGACCTTGGCAGGCAGGCTGGAATAGCCGGAACCGTAGGCCGTGTTGATCCAGAATCTTCCGTCGCCGACGATGTTCCCGTGCCCGTCGAACCGGTACAGTTCGCTGACGCTGCCGCCGTTCCAGTCCTTCAGCCGCATGGTCATGCTGATCTGGTGTGTCTTGCCGGACGGGTCGGTCCAGTCGCCCACGGACGGGATGGTTAATGAGGCGCCGATTCTCAACGGCCACATGCCTTGGGACGAGGGGTCAGTGGACTTGTACCACGCGCCGTCCTCGAACTCGACCTGCGAGAGCCTTGTGTCGGTGGTGTTCAATATGAACTGACGGTAATCCGCGGGTATGTCGTTCATCTCAAGATCATGCACAGTCAGGCCGGAAGCGGTTTTGTCAGCCGCGAGTCTGACACTGCCCGTGGTCTTGGCTTTGGCGGGCTGGACGGTGTTCTCCTTGCCGTATTGACTGGATGGCACGCTGCCGGTCGCGTCCTGCGCGTTCTTGTCGTAGGAGAGCGGGTAGGCGAGCTTGAACTGCACGTCGTCAATCAGGTTGCCGGTAACACCATCGATGGAACCCAACGCCTTGAACGTGAACCTGCTGACAGGCTGGCCGGCGGGGATTTCCACCGAACCCTGGAACGTATCCCACGAGCCCAGCCAGCCGTCCGTGTTGGGAGCGTTCACCGTGGTGGACTTCTCGCCGATCCGGTTGTTGTTCCGGCTGGCGATCCTCGTCATGGTGACGGGCTGCTCGTGGCCGGGCGCGCCGACGAGGACCTGGATCTTCTCGTTGGAGCCGATGCTGCCGTTGCGATGCGCGTAGCGGAGCTTGACGGTGTACACGGTCGGCACGCTGTGCGCGGTGTCGATGTCCTGGTACAGGTACGTGTTGGCCTGCGATGCGGTGATCTCGGCGTACATGTTGTCGTTCGCCTTGGAGCGTTGGATCTCGACGATGCCGCCGCGCCCGTCGACCCTGGTGTCGGTCTGGTTGGACTTCCAGCCGAACCTGGCGGCGTCGAACCCGTTGAGGTGGACCCAGTGCTTGGACGCCTCGCCCTTGCTGTTCAGCGCGCCGCTGATCTCCACGTCGCCGTGCGCCGGGTCGACGTTGGCGAAGTTGTACTTCTCGCTCATCCTGGACTGGCCGACGATGTTCCGCCAATCATGGTCGAAATCACCGTTCATGATCTGCTTCGGCAGGCCGTTGGCGGCGTATTCCGCCACATCGTCATCCGCCGTGAGACGCACGCTGCCATTGGTCTTCGACTTGGCCTGCTTGACGGTGTTCGCGGCCGTATCCGACGGAACCTGGCCTGAAGCGTCCGAAGAGTTCGAGTCATAGGTCAACTTGTAAGAGCGGGAGAACTCGATGTCGTCCACGAGATTGCCGATGTTGTTGCCGGGCAGGGTCTCATACTCTTTGAACCCTTCGAGGCTCTTGAACATGAATACCGTGTTCTTCTGTCCTTCGGGCACCTGGTAATAGCCTTCGTACGTCTCCCATTGTGCGCCATGATCGCGGGGATCGGTGTTGGATACCTTTGTGGTGATGGTCGTGGACTTCCCGCCCACCTTGTCGCCATGGCCGTTAGAGGTGACGCGGGTCATCTCCACAGGCGTCGCGTGGTCCGTGTCGGATCCCACGAGGACCTGCATCCTGTCGGCATGGGAGGATTGGCGGCTGGCGTGCTTGAGCCGGATCTTGTACAGCACGCCGCCGTTGCCGGTGGACACGTTCTGGTAGATGCTGGTGTTGTCCTGTTGGGCGACGATCTCCGCATACGTGTTCTTGGTGTTGCGGTCCTGCTGCAATTCGACCCTTGAACCGTTCTCGGTACTGGACCATGCGAACCTGGAAGAGTCGAAACCGGGGATCTGCCCGATCTTTCCGTACTTGGAAAGATCGGTGGCGGACATGTTGTACCAAAGCGTGCCGTCATCCGATTTGAGGAACGTGCGCAGATCGGCATAGCCTTCCTGCTCGTTCTTCTGAATGTCGGAGAACGAGGGGTAGGAGAAATCGCCATTAGCGAGGGAACCGTACCGGACGTTCTCGTCCGCGACGGTCTTCACGGTTCCCGTGGTCTTGGCTTTGGCCTGCTTGGTGGCCCCTTCCGTCGTGTCGGAGGGCACACTGCCGTTGGCGTCGGTCGCGTTCTTGTCGTAGGACAGCTTGTAGGCGCGGGCGAAGGTCACATCGTCGAGCAGGTTGCCTTTGGTGGGATCGAGGTAGTTGACGGCCTTGAATCCGAACCGTGTGGTGGTCTGCCCGTCAGGAATCACGTAGTAGCCCTCGTAGGTCTCCCACTGGTCGGCATGATGCCAACGGTTCTCGTTCGTGACCTTGGTGGCGATGGTCGTGGACTTTTCGCCCACCTTGTCACCGGCCTTGCCGTTCGCGGTCACGCGGGTCATCTCGATGGGCGTGCCGTTGATGACGACCTGCATCTTATCCACGTTGTCCTTGCACAGGCTGGCGTGCTTCAACCGGATCTTATACAGGGTGCCGGGAATGGTCTTGAGATCCTGGTAGATGGTGCGGCCGGTCTCGGACGCGACCATCTCCGCGTAGGTGTTGCCATCCGTGCTGTCCTGTTGGAGTTCGACCGCGTTGGCACGGTCCTTCAGACCGCCTTGGTCCTGGCCGCCTTTCTGGTCGGTCCTCCAGGCGAACTTGGACGCGTCGAACCCGTCCCAGTCCACCCAGGCGGTACCGGTGTCCGAATCGGCGTGCCTTGTGTTGCGGATGTACTGTCCGTTGTTCGGATCGACGCTCGTATACGCGCTTGCCATGTCGTAACGGGCGTTGATGGTCTTCCAGCCGCCGTCGGGCAGGTATTCGAAGTCGCTGTTTATCAGGTGGTCCGACAGTTTCGACGTGTCGGAGGCGAGCCTGATTTTGCCGTTGGTCTTGGTCTTGGCGGGCTGGGTGGTGTTCTCCTTGCCGCGCTGGTTCGACGGAACCTGACCGGACGCATCGGCCGAATTCTTGTCATAAGTAAGCTTGTACGCCTTGGTGAACATGACGTCGTCGATGAAGTTGCCGCGCGTGGAGTCGCGTCCCTGGGCGCTCTTGAACGTGAATCGGGTCACGGTCGAGGTGGCGATGTACACGCCGGTGTACGTCTCCCATTCGGCCTGGCCGCCCTTGGTCGCAATGGTCTTGGACGTCACGCCGGTCCGGTCGCCGCGGCCATTGGACGTGGTGCGGGTGGCGTCCTGCGCTGTCTCCTTGCCTGGACTGCCTATCGTGACCTGCATGGAGTCGACGTGGGATGCGTCCTCGCTCGCGTGCTTCAGGCTCCACCGGTACATGACGCCCGGCGTGGTGGCGATGTCCTGGTAGATGTATTCGTCCGGGGTCTCGGCGATGATCTCCGCGAAACGGTTCATTTTCTGGCCGTTGTTGTTCGGCTTGTTGCCGATCTGCACGCAATGCTGGAGCTTCTGGTGCGAGTTCGGCTGCTGGTCGGGACGCAGTCCCTCCTGGCTGCTGTCCCAGCCGAATTTGGACCGGTTCCAGTCGGGGATAGGCATGAACTTGCGTCCGTAATCCACGTAGAAGCCGCCCCAGCCGGTCGTCGGATCCACGTCGCAGCTGTTCTTGCCGTCCGGGCAGGCCGGATAGTCGAACGAGCCGTTGACGATATGGCCCGGCAGGCTTGACTTGGCCGTGGCCTTGTCCCGGCTCGTCGAGGATTGGATTTCGGCCTGCTGGCCGGCGTCGGACTGCGCGCCGGCGTCCGTGGTGGAATCGGCGTCCGTGGAGTTGTCGTCCGGATTGTCTGCCGTGTCCTCGGAGGTCTCGTTCCCGCCGTCGGCCGTGAGCTTCACGACGCTTTTCGTGGTTCCGGCCGCGCCGGTCACGTCGACCGCGTTGGCGGTGCCGGCCAGGCCGGTGCCCAACGTGGACGCGGCGAGAAGACCGGCGAGAAGTCTTGTAAGGAATCCCATTTCCCTCATCCTTTGTGATTCATATGTGAGTTCCGTATTTTTTGGAAGAGGGCCGGGATCGTGCGGCTGACAGGAGAAAAGGCCGCACGATCCCGGCTCCTGGATCCCCGGACCTTCGCTTTCGAGGCCGGGGGACGATTCGGAAAAATCAGGCGATGGCCGGACCGTCACCCAGGTTCTCGTGACGGACTCGGTAGGCGGCGAAGCCGGACGCGGTGGCCACGAGGATGATCGCGAACGCGCCGACCAGCATGACGGCCATGGTGGTCGCGCCGGTCTGCGGCAGCTGGGTGATGTTGTCGATGTTCTTCACCACGGCGGTCGGGGTGGTGGTCTTGCCGTCCGCGTTGGTGACCGTGCCGGTCAGTCCCGGCTGGTCCTTGCCGGCGATGGTCACGTGGCCGTCGTCGGTGACCTTGATCGTGAAGCTCGGCTTGACGAAGCTGAAGTAGCCGGTCGGCACCTGGGTCTCCTTCACGGTGTACGTGCCGGCGCCCAGACGGGTGAAGTTGATCACGCCGGACGCGTTCGTGGAGAACTCGGTCGCCTTGGACTCGTCCGTGGTGAACGTCCACTGGTTCGAGCTCGTGTTCCACACGTACCACTGGTTCAGGCTGTCGTTGTGGAGCTTGAACTTGGCTCCCTGGATGGTCCTGTTGCCGTCCGCGGCGCTGATCTTCTTCAGGTTCACGTCGTAGGTCGGGACCGGGGTTTCGTCGGTGCCCGGCCCCGGGGTCGGCACGTTCGGCGGGATGACGGACGGCAGCCAGTTCGACGTGAGGATGATCTGGTTGATGGCCTTGTTGGCCTTGGACGCGTTGACGACCTTGCCCTGATAGGTCACGGTCACCTGCTTGCCCTGGTAGGTGTCCACGAGGCTCTGCAGGCTCGTGACCTTGAAGCCGGTGCCGTCGGTCTGGGTCTTGCCGGCCGCGGCGGTGATCTTGTCCTTGCCGATGGTGCCGAACTGGTTGGTGATGTCCGTGCCGCCGACGCTCGCGTGGAACGAGCCGTCGATGTAGGTGATGCCGGTCATGTGGTCCTCGAGGGTGATGGTGTCCACGGCCAGCTTGTTCGGCACGGTGAACGTGGCCTTGAAGTCGCGGGTCTCGCCGTTGGTCGCGGCCGCGGAATCCTTCCACGTGCCGTCCACGCTCTTGATCTTCTTGTCGATCTTGGTGACGTTGGTCTTGATCTGGGTGGAACCGAGGATCTGGCCGTTGCTCATCCTGACGCTGCCGCCGATCGTGGTGGACACGAGGATCGGGATTCCCTGGGCGTCGACGACGAGATAATAGCCTTCCGGCAGGGTCAGGTTCAGACTGGCCGCGGCGGAGGTCTGGTTGGTCTTCACGGCCGCCACCTTGCTGGACGCGGCGGTGGACTGCAGGGTGCCGGCGACCTTGCGCAGCGTGTCCGAATTGGTTTTCAACCGCAGGAGCTGTTCGGCGGCGTTACGGCCTTCGGACGTGTTGTAGGTCACGCCGTTCTTGTTCAACGCGGCCTTGACCCACGCGTCGGTCGTGGCGTCCGGGGATGAGGCGCTCACGCTCTTCACGTTCGCGCCGTCCTTGACGACGTCGTTGTATCCAGCGACCTTGTACACGGTGAAGCTGTGTCCGGCGAGGGTGCTGCCGTCGCCCGCGTTCAGGGTGAGCGTGCCGTCGGCCGCGAACGCCGAGCCCGGGACGCACAACGCGGCCAACGCGGCGGCGGTCGCGCACGCGGCTGAGATCTTTCGTTTGTCCATGTTGGATTTCTCCTTCTGATGGTCGTTTACCTTCGCATCCGACCCACATGGCGCGGCCGGACGCTCTCGACGTTCCCCATACTGTCCCGGGACACGCCGTCCTGCGGTGCACCATGTCTACAAGTTTCAGCGCCGCGGCAAAAAAATGGCCGCGGCCCCACGGAGAAACGGGGCTCGCGGCCATGATGGTCAGGGAATCCGGCGCCGAAGCGCCTTAGCGGTTACCTGCCGGAGTGGGCGCCGGTCCTGCGGCGTGCGCCCATGAGGGCCACGCCGATGGCTCCGAACGCGACGATGGCGAGCAGGATGCCGGCGATGGTCGCGCCGGTCTTGGCGAGGCTTTCGCGGTATCCGTTCCAGTCATCCGTGTTGGATTCCACGGTGGTGTCCTCGCACAGGGTCGTGTCGCCGACCTTGACCTGCTTGAGTCCGGTCGTGTCGTCGGCGTCGCCGTCGGTCTTCGTGCCGGTGCCGGTGTCGGACTGTCCGTCACCATCAGACTGGCTGTCGCCGGTCTGGTCGCCGTCGGCGGGCTGCTGGTCGCCGAGCTGGTCGGTGACGGGGCATTCGACGAGCGGCGTTCCGGTGACCTTCACACGGTTGGTGTGCTTGCCGCCGGCCTGGACGCCCTTCAACGTGCCGGTGATGATGGTGGATTCGCCGGGCTTGAGCACCAAGGTGTCCCAGTTGTCCGGATATTTCAGGTCCACGACCTCGCCTTCGCCCGCGATGGTCTTGTCGACCATCCTGAGGTCCTTGGCGAGGTACCAGGCGCCCTCACCGGTCGTCGGATCGGTCTTGGACGTGTTGGTGATCTTGAACGCGATCTGCTGGCTGTCTCCGGCCATCTTCAACGCGTCCTTCACGTCGTCGCGGTCGCCGGCCTGTTCGCCGGAGGCCACGTCGTACTTCTCGATGTGGATGCCCGGGGTCATGTCCGGGGTTCGGGTCCACACGATGTTGGACTGGAACGCCTTGCCGTTGTAATGCTCCGTGAACTGGTTCTCGTGACGGTCGGTGACTGCGAGGCGTGTGGTCTGGATGTACGGGCGCCATCCGGCCTCATGCTCGTTGTCCGCGGACACGAGGGCGCGGTACGCTTCGGTCGTGCCTATGGTCACGACGTTGCGTCCGTCCACGCTGGCCGTGGAGAGCGTGAACAGGTCGCCGCCGAACCTCGAGCTGTCGAAGCCGCTGCCGGCGATCTTCTCGCCCTTGGCGGCGATGATCTGGCCGTCCCTGTACAGGTCGCGGCTCGCGTACACGACCCACTGGCCCGTGAATTCGTCGAACGCCGGGTCGAGCGCGTCCTCGATGTACCACTCGTCCACCTGCGGGTAGGCGCGGTGGGCCGGCAGGATGCTGGAGTCGAGCTGGTACAGGAACGTGCGGCCCTTGTAGATGCTCCGGCCGTTGACGGATTCGCCTCCGACCTTCACGGTCACGTCCTTGGACGGGTTGACGGGCTTCAACGGGTTCGTGACCTCGTTGGTGTCCTTGCGGACCTTGTTGAGCACCTGCGTGGCCTTGTTCCTCACGACGTAGCCGTCGGTGACCTTGATGACGGTCATCGGCATGGTCGCGGTGTACGTGTGGCCGAGGAGCGTCTGGTCGATGGACGGCTGGGTGAGCGGGTTATGCTCGTCGGACTCGCTGTAGGCCTTCAGGTCCGTCGGCTGCGGGTCGCCCTTCACGGTCTCGCCGGTGGCGGGAACCTCGGTGTCCACGGTCTTCGCGTAGGCGTAGAGCACGCCGTCCTTGTCCTGGATGTTGAACCTCGCGGTCACGTCCTTGCCGGTCTCGTCGGTGATCTCCACCTTGGAGGCGTCGAGCTTCAGATACGAGTCGTCGTAGTCGTCGGTCATGCCGAGCCTCCAGACCTTGTAGGCCTGGTTGGTCTGCGTGGCATCGATGTCGACGCGGTAGTAGATCTCGTCGCCCAGCAGCGCGGTCATGCCGTCGATGTCGATCGTCGGATCCTTCTGCGTGTCCTTCTTCTTCGGGTTGAGCGTCGGCGGGATGTTGAACACCTCGTTCGACGGGGTCAGCGAGTTGTTGAGGGTCAGCACCCACTTGTTGTTCACCTTGTGGTCGGTGGGGGCGTCGTCCGAGACGGTGCCCTCGAAGCGGACCTGGATGCGTGGATTGGTTCCGGCGCGCCACTGGCCGATCGTCTCCTGGTCGGTGACGGTCAGGGTGAACATGTGCCTGGAATCATCCCACTTGGTCGTGTACTTCTTCTTGGACACCGGCTTGCCGGTGTTCAGGTCCATCATCTCCAGGGTCTGCTTGTCCGGCTTCAGATAGCGGTCGTAGGAGTCGGTGAAGCTCACGGACTTGATGCCGTAGGCGAGGCTGGAGGGCAGCTGCGGCTGGGTGTCGAGCTGATATTCGACCCTTTGGCCCGGGAACACGACCTTGCCCTGGACGCTTTCCTGCTCGCCGCCCTGGCTGGCCTCGGACACGACGTCCTTCTTCGCCGGCGGCACGTAGCCGCAGATCTGCGGCTCGTTGGTCGGCTCGGTGTGCTTGTTCACGGTCTCGGAGCCGCTGTTGGTCAGACTCTTGCCGTTCGGGTCGGTGCAGAAGGCGAGTTCGTCTCCCGCGTTCCTGCCGAAGTCCTTGCGGACCTGGGCCGCGCCCTTGCCGTCGGCGAAGTTCACCGTGCCGGGGATGAGGAGCGTGACCTGCTTCGGGTTCTTCAATCCCTTCAATCCCTTGAGGTAGGAGGCCTTGGCCTTGGCGGCGGCCTTGGTGCCCTGGACGGTGATGTCGAACTGGTCGGTCACGTCCTTGCCGGTGTTCACGATGTCGCTGACGCTGCTTTCGCGGTCGGTGCCCGCGTCGGCCTCGTAGACGCGGATGTTCTTGGTGTCGGCGTCGAAGATGTAGTCGGCGGCCGTCCAGTTGTCCGTGAGCGTGAGCTTACTGGGCTCCTGGATCAGGTTCCTGCCGACGGTGCCGTTGACGACGCTGCCGACCTTGTCGCCGTCGAGGTAGGTGTGGGAGTCGCCGCCGGTCTTGTTGGTCTCCTGCGGGTCGATGACGGCCTGCCATTTGCCGTCCCGCTTGACGATCCAGCTCTTGTCCGGGTTCGGCTGCCAGGTGTCGAATTCCTTGCTGCCGGCGTCGGCCTCGGGCTCCTGGTTCCACCTGCCGGTCGCGTGGTCCTTGACCTTCTTGAAGTCCTTCGGCTTGCTGACGGTGATGTCGAAGCTGAACTCGTACTGGTGGTCCAAAGGCATCTCGCCCTTGTCGGCCGTGCGCACCGCGGTGACGGTGTCCGTCTTGCGGTCCCAGTCGATCGTGAACTCGCCGCTCACGTCGCGGTCGTTGTCGCTCTTGTCGACGAGCTTGTAGTTGTCGACGCTGTAGTCGACGCCGTTCGGGGTGATCTTGTCCTTGAACGCCATCTCATAGCCGCCCTTGCCGGTGCCGTAGGTGATGACGGTGCGGTTGGTCATGCTGTCGGCGCTCACGCCGTCGTCGATGGTCTTGACCGGCGGCGTCGGCGGTTCGGCGCTCACGTTCCAGGTCTCGGACGGATCCTTGTCCGTGGTGTCGACGGCCTCTTTCATCTTGCCCTGCTTGGCGACCTGGATGTCGATCCAGTACTGTCCCTCCTGCCAGTGGCTCATGCCGAAGTCCGCCGGAGTGGCGAGGTTGTCGAGCTGTGTGTCGCCCGAGTTGGCGAAGGTGATCGGCTTGCTGACCGTCTTGGCCGCGACGTAGCCGTTCTTCTGGCCCTCGTAGTGGATGATGGCGGTGCCGTTCAGGTTCTCTTTGATGCTGCTGCCGTTGTTGCTCGCGTGCAGGGTGTCGCCGATCGGGTCGGTGGAGCCGACCTTCAGGTCGGTCCTCTGCTTGTGCGTCGTGGTGACGGTCAGATCGTAGTCGCGTGGCGGCTGCTGGTTGTTGACTGCGACGCACACGACCTGGACGCCGGTTGGATACTGTTGTCCGGTCACGGCAATCTGATTGGCGAACTTGTCGTACACTTTTTTGACCCAGGTGGCGTTGTAGCCCTTGAGGTCGTCGCTCTTGTCGCCCAGGGCGTTCCAGTTGGCGTCGAACCGGTTGCGGAAGTCGGTCGGGTTGGTGCCCCATGGGACCAGGCCGTCTGAACCGTCCGCGATGGTCGCGGCGACGCCGATCACGCGGGCCTGGGTGGCATCGCCGTCGGACTTGTCGGCGACGGCCTGGTTGATCGCCTCGGTGCAGGAGCTCTTGATCCGGGACACGATGGCGTAGCTGTCATCGGTGGGGATCTTGTAGCCGGAATTGCGCATCGCCTGGAGCGCGTAGTCGATGGACGCCTGGCCCCATCCCTGGGTCGGCGAATCAGTGTAGTTGCTGTCGTCCTGGAGGTAGAGGATGTCTCCGCTCGGGCCGACGTTGCTGCCGCCGCCGTGGACCCCGATGCCGCCGGAACCGATGCCGGCGTAGGCCGGCATGGCCGTGAGCAGCATCGCGGATGCCGCGAGGCCGGCCACCGCTGCCTTCACAGCTTTCTTCTTAGGTAACCTCACTGGTTTCTCCTTACATTAATGGTCTCGGACGGGGATTCGATTCCTCCCCATTCGAGACCATTGAAACCCGATTGCCGGCATGCCGGTTTGGACATTTGGGCGACCGGCGGAGAAGCCGTCAGATCGTCCATACTGGCTCACGGGCAGGTGTTGCAAACGCCATCCATGCAAGTGTTTCCGGGTCTGCATTGCCCGTTCTGGGCGGGAACGCCGCTGCCGCCGATGACGATGTGCAGGCCGGAGCCGGAACCGGCAGACGAACCGCCGCTGCCATTGGATTGCGCCGGCGAGGATGTGGAACCACCCGAGGATGCGCCCGAATACGAGTAGCCGCGGTTCGAGTATGATCCGCCGCCTGAATATGTTTGGGATTGCGATGCCTGCGCCTGCTGCGCGGCGACGGCAGCTGCGGCTGCCGCCGCCGCTTCCTGTTCGGCCTTGGCTTTGGCTTCCGCGTCGGCCTTCTCCTTCGCCGTCTTCGAATCGTTCACCGACTTGACGGCCTTGGCGATCGCGGCGGCATCGCGCTTGGCGATGGCCTGTTTCAACGCGTCGCGGGTCTTATCATCCTGGACCTTCCCGTCCGTCGCCTTGTACAACGCGTCCGCGTCCGCGACCGTCTTGTCCAGCTTCGACGATTCGACCGCCTTGGCCGCCGTCTCCAACGCCTTCGTATCCGACTTGACGGTCCTGGCCGCCTTGTTCGCCTTCGCGGCGGCCGCGTCCAGGTCGGCGGCCTTGGACGCGTCGCACTTGACCATGGCAGGAAGCCTCACAGCGGCGGCCCTCTTGAGCGTGTCGACGGTCTTCGCGTCCTTCACGCTCTTCGCGTCCGTCTTCAACACGGCCACGGTGGCATCCGAGCCGAGCAGTGTCTTGTACGCTTTCACGGCCTTGGCCTGGTCCGCCACGGCCGACTGGCATGCCTGACGCGCCACCGACGCCTGATGGCTCTCGTATGCCCGGTGCGCGCACACGCCTCCGGCGACCAGGACGGCCACGGCGACGGCCGCCGCGCCGATGATGATCCGTCTGCGGTCCTTCCGCGGTTTCTCCGGCCCCGCACCGGGACGCGGCCCCACGGAAAGCCGCACCGCCTCCGCCGCGGCCTCGTCCAACGACGGGACGCCGTCGTTCATGTTGTTTTCCTTCATATCGGCCATTCTAACCACATCCTTTGTTTCGTCGCCCGCCCGCTCCCATGCGTATGGGCATCCGTATGTATGTATATGTTTATGGGCTTACGCTCCGGGCGTCTTGCGGACGGCGCCCGGAGCCTGTAATCATGCGCTTATCTGCTTATGCGCTCCTTATATAAGCGCATGATTATTTGATTATTCGCTTAGCGGTCGTCCAGCGCGGGACAGTTCGACTCGATCCACGAGGACACCAGTTCGCTCATGGTCACGCCCCGCGTCGCGGCCGCGAGCTTGAGTCGCCTGTGGAGTCCCGGGTCGAGGCTGAGCGTCGCGTGGATCGGTTTGCCCGCACGTTCCGGCGCGGCCGACGATGTGAACGTGGCCCGGAGCCTGGACGCCGTGCTGATCGGTTTGCTGATGTTCATCGCGTCTTCCTCTCCGTGTTCGACACCGCTTCGACGATGCGGAGCACCGTGTGTTCCTGTGCCGTCTCGAGGTCCGCGAAGCGGGTTCCGCAGGACGCGCACGAATAGTCGACCGATACGCCCGGACGCGAGCTCATGACCGGTACGGGCTTGTGTTTGCGGAGCGCCGTGGATCCCGCGCGGAGTTGTTTCTTGTCTGGCATGATGTCCATTCCCGTATCCTTTCCTATTCGATTCCGTTGAAGGCTTCAATGAGTTCGTTGGCGACGAGGCCGTATCCGCTCGCGGACGGCATGCGTCCGGATTCGCTCGATCTGCGCAACGCCTCCTTGAACGGGATGGTCGCGTCGAATCGTGCCAGGCCGCAATCCGTGAGGAACCGTTCGGCGTCCCTCAACGCGACGGTGTTCGCCCGGGTCTGGGTCAGGAGCACGCTGCTGGGCCTGTCGATGGCCTTGGCCGTCTCCCACATGCGGTCGAGGTCGAGAGGGCCTGGTGTGGTGACGAGCACCACCAGGCTGCTCGCGTCCACCGCGGCGGCGATCAGGTCCGACTGGCTGGGCGGCGTGTCGATGAGCACCCACGTGTCCGGGTCGCTCGGCGGCATGGTCACGGTGAACCGGTTGGCGACCCGCACGTCGAACGGCAGCGGTTCGCCCGCGGCTCTGGCCTTGGCCGCCCAGAGCGTCGCGCTGCCTTGCGGGTCGATGTCTCTGACCTCGACCTTCCTGCCGAGCTTGTTCAGCGCGATGGCCGTGCAGATGGTGCTGGTGGTCTTGCCGACGCCGCCCTTCATGTTCGCCATGGCGATGATGCGGGGTACGTTCGTCTCATTGTTTTCCATTTCGGTTTCCTTCCTTGCTGTTGTGCTTCCTTGATCCGCTGGCACGGATCGGGTCTATTCCGGCCGTTGCGCCGATTCGACGGTCTTGCGTTGCCGGTAGGCGTACTGGTCCTCGCTCCTGCGGCGGCGTCCCTCGCGGGTCGATGACTGCTCGCGGACCTCGCGGACGAGTTCGGGATGGTCTCGGATCCACGATGTGAGGTTCCTCGTCCGGGCCGGGTTCGACGGGTCCAGGTCCACCCCGTCGGCTTCCGCGCGGTGCCGCAGGAGCCGTCTCGCCTTCACGTCGATGCCGCCGATCCTGCTGTGCTGCTCACGTCCGATGATGGATTGCGCGAGGCATTCGGCCTGGATGGGACACATGTCGCACAGGATCCGCGCGGTGCTTTTCAGGATCCTCCGGTCGGATTTGTTCCTGACGCGCTCGTTGTCGGTGCCCCACATGAGGTCCTGGATACCCAACGGCAGACCGGAGCAGACGCCCGCGACGCGGTTCGGATCCCCGCTCATGCGGCCACCTCGATTCCGTCGCGTTTGTTGAGCTCGTCCGCATGCCGCATGCACGCGGCCTGCCATTCGGATGGCCGCCCGTGGCGCAGGCTTCCCTCGTGGTCGTATTCCGACTCGTGGGGCCTCATGTCGGCGAGCACGTGCTCGCACATGAGCGAATGCACGTGGCGTTCCGAATGGCGGTCTGGTGTCGGGGTGGGCTTCGAGAGCGGCCTGCGGTCCCGGTCGCGGGCCGCGGTGTCCCGTTCGCGTTGGCGTTCGATCCGGCCGACGGTCCAATCGTTGGCGATCCGGTCCCAGTTGTCGACCAGGCGTCGAGCGGAGTCGACGCGACGGAGCCAGTACGGGTTCGCTGGCAGCCAGTCGATGACCGCGAGGATGAGCGCCAGGACGGCCGCATGGTCGCCGGCATGGGCTTCGGCGATCCGGTCGACGAGATTCGCGATCCTGGAGTAGTCCCGTTTGGCCGGCTTGGCCGTGGTCAATGCCAGCTTGGAGCGGACGGACGCGAGATGGCCCATCACGGCCACGGCTTCGGAGTCCCGTCCCGTCGTCTCGTTCCTCCCGTCCTTCCCGGCGGGGCGCTTCCCGCCTGCGGGGAGCTCTCCCGAAGGGAGTGAGGGGAAAGGTTCACTAGGAGGGTTTACCTGGAGGGTTTTATCCTTATATATACAGCCCTGCGAGATTTGCAGTGCTGGAGGTGCGAGATTTGCAGTGCTGGCCCTGCGGCATTTGCAGAGCTGGTTCCGGCTCGTTTTCCAGCCCTGCGGCATTTGCAGAGCTGGTTCCGGCTCGTTTTCCAGCCCTGCGAGATTTGCAGAGCTGGAAATCGGCTCCGTTCCAACGTTCTCCGGCAGCACGTCCTTGGAATCGCCGTTCTCGACCACGGTTCCGGCCTCCGGGTCCACGTCGGCGCCCATGGTCGCGGGATCGTGTTCCGCGGCGTGCGTCTCCCTGATCCACGTGAGGTTGGACGGGTCGGTTTCCACCGCGAGGTCCCACACGACCTGGCAGTACTGCGGCAGACGGTTCCTGCCGCCCTTGCCGAGACGCGCGTACCGTTGGTCGCCACGGCGGATGAACCCGCGCTCCTGGAGGAGCTTCAGACTGGAGCGCACGGTGCGCTCCGAGAGCTCCGTGACGTTGACGATGGTCTCGATCTTCGGATAGGCGGCGCTGCCGTCGTCGTCCGCGCGGTCAGCCAAGTAGACGAGCACGGCCTTCGCGCTGGCGTTGCCGACATGACATTTGAACGCCCACGACAGTGCGATGTTGCTCATCTCGATCCTCCGATCAGTCTGATGAGGCGTCGCAGCAGGTTCGCGGCCATCGGGAGGACCGCCGCGGCCGCGTACAGGAACGGCGACAGCAGGCCGAGGCAGACCAGCGCGGCGAAAACGAACACGATGCACATGGCTTCCATCACAGACCACTTCCTTCTTCCTTGGGAGAACGGCTCTTCGAAAGCCGTTCGGAGATGGCGTCCCCGACCGCGGCGGCGCGGCACAAAGTCCAGGTCAGGAACACGAGCGCGAGGATCACGGCGACGATGAGGACCACCATGGCGTTCACCTCGATTCCGCTTCGGCGACGGACGGGAACTCGAGATCACGCCTCACGGCCGGACGGTCGAGAGCCGGATGCGTGAGCATCGAGGCAATGCGCCCGTCCCTGTAGACCATGGCCCCGATCTCGTCGATGGCGATGGCCCCGTCGATGGCGGAATCGACGAAGGTCCGCCTGTCGACGAGCTTCCGGAACTCGTCCAGCGTGTCCCCCACGCCGCAGAGGTAGGCCCGCCGGACGATCTCGCCAACGGTCATCGACGAATCGACGGAATCCGCTATGGTTCCGATCCTGGACAGCGTGTATTCGATGTCGGACGGGATGACGCTTTCGTTCCCGTTGAAATCATGGTCTGTCATTTTCTTTTCCCTTCTTTTTCACATGGACCAGACGGACAGGTCCCATGCGTCCTTCGCGTTCCGGCGGCACCACCAGCCGCGCCCCGCCAAAGCCAGGCCCATGAGGACCATGGCGATGGCCGGAGCGGCTGCCATCGCGACCATGCACGACAGCGCGGCGCACAGCAGGATGGCCGCCGTGACGAGGCAGCGGCCGGCCCGGCGCGAGTAAGCGTCGTGCTGGAGCATCCAGTACTCCGCCTCCGACTGCTCCGATCGGGCGGAATATGTAGACGCCGTGCACCGTTTGGCGGCGTGTCGCACCGTATAGTCAGAATCAGAAACGCCGTTAGCGGCGTTTTCGACTACCATGTTCATGTTGCGGACCTTCCTTTGGTTTCCAAGGGACGATGGTCGGATGCCCTGGCAGGCTCCCCGTCGTCATGGTTTGCTCCACCCTGTGTTCCGCGGGTTTTTCGGTTTCCGACGGGACACAGGGTCTTCTTTTTTCTTTTCAGTTATGCAGTGCCGGACGTCGGAATCGAACCGACGGACGGGTTCTCGGTTGCAGAGAGAAGGAAGCAAGGAGAAGGGAAAGATCCCGTCCAACCGTTTCCGGCATTGTGGCCGTTCCGTGGAGTCTGCGTTTGTGCCGGAGCGGCCAAGTGTTCAGTTTTCGTCAGGCGGCGGTCAGCAGCAGGTTCGCCGCCATCCGTTCGCGGGCGGACAGTTGAGCGTAGACCTCCTGGTCGGCGTGCGTGTAGGAGCGTACGGGGCGGATTCGCCAATCGGCAAGAGTGCGGACCTCGCCGCGGCGCAGGGCGCGCACCGCGCATTCCGGGCAAAGGTTCAGAGTCCGGGAATCGAGCTGGTCGATGTATTCATGCCAGCCGTTCATGGCGAGGAAAGCGTCGAAACCGTCCGACGTCTCCTCGTTCCAGCGGGTCGACCAGATCGCGGTGTGGCATCCGTCGCACACCTGGACGTAATCGCTCCGGCTGTCCGGCCATTCGGACTGTTCGTAGATTCCACCAGCCATCACGCAACCTCCTCATGATCAGCATCAAGCCCCAGCAAATAGTCGGTAGACACACGGAAGTGCTCGGACAACACAACGATGTCTGAAGTTGTCCAGCCAATGCGTCCCAAGAGTTTTCCATTCGCCGAAGTTTTCGATAAACCAAGCAATGAACCGAGTTGGGCACAAGTAAGTCCCTCACTCTTTACCAGAGCACTTATCCTTTGGGTCACTCCATTCATAGTTCTTTCTTTCTGACTTGGTTCATTTTTACTGTACTTCACTATAGCGTACAGTTTGACTGAACGCAAATCGTATGAGACACTTAATTAAGAAATTCTGAACTATTTTGGGAAGTGATCATATGTCCACATCGGAAGTCTCACCAGAAACACCTTTGGATAAAGGACAGCGTGCTGAAGCGGCGATCCCGACCAACGTGAGAGTTTATCTAGGACTAAGCGGAAAAACACAAAAGGCACTTGGAGAAGCTTTGGGCATTACCAAGAGTGCTATGTCCATGAAAATGTGTGGCAAAGTTGGATGGTCAGTAAGCGATCTTGTAACGACCGCCGATTTTCTAGGTGTCACGCCGAGCGCTCTAATGGATGACACAATTCTCAGCAAAGCCGAGGCTGGATATGCAAAATCGGCCGAGTATGGAGTTTTTGCCGAGAAGCCAGGTGCTTTGGTAGGTGCCGGCTCCCCCAGGTTCCTTGTCAGTCCCTTCAACCCCGACGCCCCGGTCGAGGGTGGAATCTCAGGTGCAGTTAAAGGTGCCTTGGCCGGTTTCGTGCCGTTCGGGGTCCCGTCCGGCTCGGGTTCCCCGTCCAGCCCCTCGAAGCATGACGGGATTGGGGTTTCCGGCCGGTCTCAAGCCCATGAGACACTTGGGACCATGACTACCATCATCATGCGCACCTCCGAAGGTGACATCAAAATCAACCTGTTCGACGACGAAACCCCGGAAACCGTGGCCAATTTCCTCGGCCTTGCCACCGGCGAGAAGGAATGGATCGATCCGATGACCGGCCAGCCTTCCCATGAGCCGTTCTACAACGGTCTAACCTTCCACCGCATCATCAAGGATTTCATGATTCAGGGTGGCTGCCCGCTGGGCAACGGCACCGGCGGCCCGGGCTACGACTTCGACGATGAGATCGTTCCTGATCTGAAGTTCGACCACCCGTACCTGCTGGCCATGGCGAACGCCGGCCTGCGTCGTGGCATGGACGGCAAGATCCACGGCACCAACGGTTCCCAGTTCTTCATCACCACCGTGCCGACCCCGTGGCTCGACGGCCACCACACCATCTTCGGCGAGGTTGCGGATGACGATTCCAAGGCAGTGGTCGACAAGCTCGAAGCCGTGAACACCGATCGCATGGACCGTCCGACCGAGCCGGTCGGCATCGTGTCCGTGGAAGTGCTCAAGTAAGCGTTTCCCGCACAGCCGTACAATATAGGGAAGCCCCTCGATTGAGGGGCTTTCTTCATTTTATTTATAGAGGCGTTTGCTTGCAATCACCGGCTTATGTGATTCGTCAACATCACATTTTGCGCAGTCGCGGCTCCGCGGAATCCTTCGCGCCGGTGATACGGTACACGTCGAACACGCCTTCGATTTTACGCACGGCGGCGAGCAGAGTGTTCAGATGCTGCGGATCGGCCATTTCGAAGCTGAATTGGCTGGTGGCCACACGGTCGGTGCCGGTGGAAATCGAGCCGGAGATAATGTTCACGCCGTGATCGGACAGCACGCGTGTCACATCGCTCAGCAGATGCGGACGGTCAAGCGCCTCGACCTGGATCTTGACCATGAACACGCCCTTGGTGCTGGTCCACTGCACATCCACCACACGTTCGGGCTGGCGTTTCTCCAGTTCGAGCATGTTCTGGCAGTCCACGCGATGCACGGACACGCCTTGGTTGCGGGTGATGAAGCCGATGATCTTGTCTCCAGGAACCGGCATGCAGCATCGGGCCAACTTGACCCAGATGTCCCCCACGCCCTTGACGGAGATACCCAACGAGCTGGTGGTCTTCTTGGTACGCTCCACCTGCTTGAGCGGCAACGCCTCCTGCTCGACTTCCTCATCCACCTCGTCGCTGCCCGCGTCACGGACCAGATGCGAGATGACGTTCTGCGTGGAGATCTGGCCATCACCAATCGCCACGAACACGGCTTCCGCGTTGGCAAGGTTCAACTCGTCGGCGACACCCACCAATGCTTCCGGAGTCAGCAGCGTGGTGATTGGCAGGTTGCGCTTGCGCATGGCGCGCGTCAGCTCGTCACGGCCTTCCTCGACGGCTTCGGTACGGCGTTCCTTGCTGAACCATTGACGAATCTTGTTGCGTGCCTTCGGGCTCTTGGCGAAGCTCAGCCAATCACGCGACGGACCTGCGGATTCGGACTTGGATGTCAATATTTCAACGGTATCGCCATTCTCGAGCTTGGTATCAAGCGGCACCAATCGTCCGTTCACGCGCGCACCCATGGTACGGTGACCGACTTCGGTGTGCACCGCATAAGCGAAATCAATCGGAGTGGCTTCGGCGGGAAGCGAGACGATCTTGCCTTTCGGCGTGAACACGTAGACCTCTGCCGCGCCCAAATCCTCTTTGAGAGAGCCAAGGAATTCGTCGGAATCCGGCGTTTCGCTCGTCCAGTCGGCAAGTTGCTGAATCCATTTGAGGTTGTCGGCCTCGCTCAGCTCCTGGTTTTCGCCACGCTTGCGGTCGGACTTGTCAGGCGAGCTCAACGCGCGTCCGGCTTGGCCGTTCTCCTTGTACTTCCAATGCGCAGCGATGCCGAATTCCGCGCGGCGGTGCATGTCCCACGTGCGGATCTGAATCTCCACCGGCTTGCCGCCGGGGCCGACCACCGTGGTGTGCAGGCTCTGGTACATGTTGAGCTTCGGCATGGCGATATAGTCTTTGAAACGGCCGGGAACAGGGTTCCACCGCGCATGCACGGCGCCCAACGCCGCATAGCAGTCCTGAATCGTGTCGACGATGATACGCACGCCCACCAAATCATAAATGTTGGCGAAATCGTGCCCGCGCACGATCATCTTCTGGTAAATGGAGAAGTAGTCCTTCGGACGGCCCGTCACATAGGCTTTGATGTGCTGTTCGTCGAGATCCTCATTGATTTCGGCGAGAATCTGCTTCAGGTACACGTCGCGTTGTCCGGCGCGACGGGCCACCAATACCACAATCTCGTTGTAGATCTTCGGATACAGAACCTTGAAGCTGAGTTCTTCCAACTCGGTTTTGATGGCGTTCATGCCAAGACGGTTGGCGAGCGGCGCATACACATCCAGCGTTTCACGTGCCTTTTTCTGCGCGTTCGACTGCTTGACGTAACGCCATGTGCGGGCGTTGTGCACACGGTCGGCGAGCTTGACCACCAGCACGCGCACGTCGCGGCTCATCGCCACCACCATTTTGCGGATGGTCTCGGCCTGGGCGGAATCGCCGTATTCCATTTTGGAAAGCTTCGTGACGCCGTCCACCAGGCCGGTCACCGTGTCGCCGAATTCGGCGCGGCATTCGTCGAGCGTGTAGTCAGTGTCCTCCACCGTGTCGTGCAGAAGGCCCGCTGCCACAACCAGCGGCCCCATGCCAAGATCGGCGAGGATCTGCGCCACTGCAAGCGGATGGATGATGTACGGCTCGCCGGATTTACGCCGTTGCGACGAATGCTGGTTGACGGCGCGCCGGTAGGCTCTCGCGAGAATGCTCATGTCCTCGTCGGGATGGTGGTATTCGCACATCTTGAGGATTGGTTCAAGCGGGTCAAGCGGATTCGTGCTGATCTCGCAGCCCAACATTCTGGCCGAACGAACCTCATGATCCATGTCGCTCATTTCGCTCCTCCTCGCTTGGAATGTACCCTATAGTACCCGCGCATCACCATATGACGGATGTATCCGGCCGCGTGTTGCACGGCCGGATACATCCTCGGTCTTTGTGTATTGCAGTCCCGTCAGGACGCAACGCCGGTTGATCCGAAGCCACGTTCCGCGCGGTCGGATCCGGGCAGGGTCTGCGCCTCGATGAATTTTGCCTCGACGTAGCGTTGGATGACCAGCTGTGCGATGCGGTCGCCCGGATGGAACGTCACGGCGCGTTCCGGATCGAGGTTGATCAACGGCACCTTGATTTCGCCACGGTACCCAGCGTCGATGGTTCCCGGCGCGTTAAGCACCGTGACGCCCTGCTTGACGGCGAGTCCCGAACGCGGATGCACCAGCGCCACATAGCCGGCAGGCAATGCGATTGCCACTCCCGTGGGCACCAGCGCCCGCTGGAACGGCTTCAACGTCACTTCTTCGGTGGTGCGCAGATCGGCACCGGCGTCTCCGGCATGGGCGTAATGCAGCTGAGCCGGCTGCCCGGGATCCAGCGACTTTACCAGAACCTCGACGTTTTCCGGCTCGTTGTATGCCTCGTCGAACGCCATCAGGCCGCACACTCCTTGCATACCGGCTGTCCGTCGTCGGTAGTGTAGGCAAGCTGGCTGCGATGCTTCACCAGGAAGCATTCGGAGCAGATGAACTCGTCGCCCTGCATCGGAATGACGGTCACCGAAGCGTCCTCATTGCTCAAATCGGCGCCCGGCAGCTCGTAGTCTTCGGCAATGGCGTTCTCGTCATCGTCCATATCGTTGGAATTGTTCTGAGAACCCTTGCTCAAAGCCTGGAGCGACTCCTCGTCCTCGTCTTTGTTGCGCGGGGAATCATAATCCTGTGCCATCGAGATTCCTTTCGTCATCTATGGTGCTTATGCGCCATAGAATACATGACTTTTCCCCCGCTAGGATACACGAATTGAAATACTCGTAAAATCCGACACGTGGGGCACAATAGAATTAATAGAAAAATCTAAGGGAAAGTGGTGTGTTGTGCCTGAGAATGCGCTCGAAGATGCACGGTTCGATCATGTGAGTGAAACCGGTGAGCTCGTCTTTGTTTCAGGTGCCGGCAAATTCGCCGTCAAGGTCGATGAAGCGCTTGAAAGAGCCATTTTGGAGGCAAAGCAGATTCGCACCGAAACCCAAGAGGAGCGTCAGCAGCAAGCGCCTTCCACGCTGCCGATCTCCCAAATCCAATCCTTGATTCGAGCCGGAGCCAATCCGACCCGCGTGGCGGAGCGATATTCGTTGAGCGAAGCGCTTGTTCGGCGTTTCTCGGCGGCGGTGGAAACCGAAAAGCAATATGCGATCGAACAGTTCCTGGCGGTTCCCGCGCCGAAGGAAAGCCGTGTGCGCACGCTTTCCGAACTGATCGAACGCACTTTCGCCGCAGCCCACGTACGGTTGGAGGATGTGCGGTGGAAGGCCACCAGACGCGGTTTGGAACCGTGGAAGATTACCGCGGAGTTCGATTCCGCAGGTCATGCCGCCCGTGCGGAATGGTCTTGGAACATGCATGACAACGCGGTCAACTGTCTGAACGCAACGGCACGCAAGCTCATCGGCGAGCAAGACACGCCGACGGAAGGACACGCCGAGAAGCAGGTCGACCAGAATTTTCTCGCATCATTGAATTTGCCGGGCGATTCCGCACGTTCCGCACGTATCGAACAGACGGTGTCCGCTTGGAATGCTCCGGAACCGGTTGCACCACAAGCCACGAATATCAAGACCACCGTTGAGACTCAGTCATCGGCGACCGTTCCGCTGCCGAACCGTCCGGAAATCGCGACGACGCAGTCCCCCGCCCCTTCAACGACGGAACCTGCCCAAAACTCGCAAAACACGCAATCCACCGGCGAGCAGCAGTCCGATAAGTCCAAGACGGCATCATCCGATCCTCATAATCAGAGCACCACCAAATCGAAGCGCCGTGCAGGACGCTCCGCAGTGCCGAGTTGGGATGAAATTCTGTTCGGTGACTGATTAACGTTCCCTAACATCCCACGGCAACATCCGTTCAGACGTTCGGATCATTCAATCAAGCCACGTCAATCAGGCATGGAATATCAGATTCCATGTAGGTCAGCGACCCGTGCACGCTGGGCAGATGCATCGCCTTCTCCGCCTGTGTGCGGGAATCGACAATGGTGGTAGAGCCCGCAGCGGAGACGACCACATCGCCGATCATCGACTTGACGCGTTCATCGACTGGTCCGTAGACGCCTTCCTCGATTGCCTGCCGGCGGGTGCGCACCTGGGCGCGCTCCCCCAGCACGTCACGCCAACGAGCGGCGATGTCCTCCGGATTCTCGCCATCCTCGCCATAAAGCATGACACAGCGTGGTTCGCCGCCGACATTCGCGACGCCCCGCATCAGCTGGGGTTCGGACGCTATGTCGATGCAGGCTTCCGGGTCGGCGGTTATCATGCCATGATCCGCCACGATGACGATCAGCGTGTTCTTCGGCACACTTCGACGCAGCAAAGACAACTGGGCGTCGATACGCTCATATGTGCCGATCCACTTGTCGGAGTCCCAGCCGTAATTGTGTCCGATCTTGTCCGCGTCGCGCAGGTACACGTATGTCAGTCCGGGCGTGTTCGCCGCTTTCGCCGCGGTCATGATACGTCGGCATGGATCGTCATTGGAGATGTAGTCGCTGCCACGCAACGCCGCCTGAGTCAACGCGGAGAACGCGAATTTCGGCAGTCCCGAACTGGTGACGCGAACGTCCTGTTCCGCCAATCGTTCGAATATGGTCGGCTGCTGTTGCAGTTTCAGCGGTGCGGGCGCGTTTTTGAAAGAGATGAGCTGGCAGATTTCGCCATTGTCGGGATTGAGCTGCGTATATCCCGTCATGCCGGTTAATCCGGGGCATGTGCCGGTGCCGAACGTGGACATTGCGGCCACGGTGGTGCTGGGCATGCATGTGGCGATTGGCCGCTGGTTAACGCTGTCCGCCATCAGCGACCGTAGATAGGGCGAATGTCCCAATCTCATATTGATGTTCCAATATCCGAGACCGTCCACCAGGACCACGACTGCCGAACGCGCGTCCGGCAGGCCAAGTGCCTCTTGGAGTCGTTTCGGATCGGCATGGATGGCCGTTGGAATCGGATGCCCGATGGCGCTGGAAATGGCGGGAAGTACCGAGGATAGGTGGAGAGCACCGCCGCGGCCGCCCTCATCCGGCAGTTCGTCGCCATATCGTGCCGGACTGGTCATGGCTAGCAGCTGGTCGATTTCGGGCACTTCAACACTCATGGTTCCCATTCAAGCACCGCGGCAGTACCAGCTGGTAATATTGCTAGGTTGATTACCATAACCTTTCCGTGAGGAGAACCACCGCATGGTGTCGCACCGCAAACCGGCAAAACCAGCCTTTGACCCGCGTACGGTCAAGGAGAACATCGTCGAAACGCCGTTGAACGAGGAAATGAGCAAGTCGTTCCTCGAATACGCGTATTCGGTGATTTACGCCCGAGCGCTGCCTGATGCCAGGGACGGTCTCAAGCCGGTGCAACGACGCATCATCTATCAGATGGGTCAGATGAGCCTCAATCCGGACCGGCCGTATATGAAGTCGGCGCGTGTGGTTGGCGAAGTGATGGGCAAGCTCCATCCGCATGGCGATTCCGCGATTTACGAGGCGATGGTACGTTTGGCGCAGCCGTTCGCGATGCGGCTGCCATTGGTGGACGGTCACGGCAATTTCGGTTCTCTCGATGACGGTCCTGCTGCTTCTCGTTATACCGAGGCTCGTATGGCGCCGGCCGCGTTGGGCATGAATGCCGATATCGCCGAAAATACCGTCGATTTCACGCCGAATTACGATAACAAGCTTCAGGAGCCGACTGTGCTGCCTGCCGCGATTCCGAACCTGCTGGTCAATGGTGGTTCCGGCATTGCCGTCGGCATGGCCACGAATATGGCCACGCACAATCTTGGCGAGGTGGTGGCTGCGGCCAAGCATCTTATGCGCCATCCCGACGCGACGTTAGAGGAGTTGATGCGCTACGTGCCGGGTCCGGATTGGCCGGGCGGCGGCGTGATTGTGGGCCGCAAGGGCATCCGCGAGGCGTACGAGACGGGTCGTGGCGCGTTGACCACGCGTTCCGTGACGCATATCGAAAACGTGACGGCTCGCAAAAAGGCCATCGTCGTGACGGAACTGCCGTTCATGGTGGGTCCGGAACGTGTGTTGGAACGTATTTCCGAAGGTGTGAAGAACCGTAAGCTGGACGGCATTTCCGGTGCCATCGATCTGACTGACCGGCATAACGGCACGCGCCTCGTCATCGAAATCAAAACCGGGTTCGATCCGAACGCGGTGCTGGCGCAGCTGTTCAAACACACGCCGTTGCAGGACAATTTCACCATCAACAATGTGGCGTTGGTCAATGGCCGTCCGCACACCATGGGATTGAAGGAAATGCTTCAGGTGTGGGTGGACCATCGTCGTGTGGTGATCCGCCGACGCAGTGAATTCCGCAGGAAGAAGGCGCTTGAGCGGCTGCACTTGGTGGAGGGCTTGCTGCTCGCCATGGTGGACATCGATGAAGTCATTCAGGTGATTCGCTCTTCTGATGATGCCGAGGCCGCGAAAACAAAGCTTATCGCCGTATTCGATCTGGACGAGATTCAGGCACAGTACATTCTTGACTTGCGGCTGCGCCGTCTGACCAAGATGAGTCGTATCGAGCTTGAGGCGGAACGCGACGACCTGGAGCGGCGTATCGAAGAGCTTGAACGCATTCTTGCTTCCGATGAGGCGCTTGACGGCGTGGTCATTGACGAAATGGATGACGCCGTGGCCAAATACGGCACTCCCCGGCGCACGGTGCTGCTGGATGAGGATGAGGAAGGCAATTTGACGCCTGTTGTGGCGCATGGCGATGATGGCGTCTCTGCAAACGCGATGGCTGCCGCGCGCGCCGCCGCGACCGTATCCTCCGCAGCAGCCGATGTCGCCGCAGCCGCAAAGGCCGCAAAGAAGGCCGGCGATGAGAATGCCACCGCATCGGCTCTGCAGATTGATGACGAGCCGTGCGCGGTGATGCTGTCCGCCACGGGCCTGATCGCACGCACTTCCGAGGATGCGGTGGAACGTTGGGAGAATCGTTCGGCTTCCGACGGACGCGCCAAGGATGATCAGATCGTTTCGATGTTCCGCGCGTCCACACGTTCCTCATACGGCTTGGTTACTTCAGCGGGTCGTCTGGTGCTGGCCCATGTGGTCGAATTGCCGAAGGTTTCCGCGGATGGGCCGCTCAGTGTCACGGGTGGTGTGAAGGCCGAGGAACTGCTGGGCATGACGGAGAACACCGATCCGATCCGCGGCGAACGGGTGATTGCCGCGATTGATATGCCGTCCACGGATGACGGCGGTCAGCTTGTTCCTTTGGCGTTGGGCACCCGCAACGGCGTGGTCAAGCGTTGGAACCGTGAATCTCCGACCACAATGGATTCGTGGAGCGTCATCGATTTGAAGGATGATGACGAAGTGCTTGCCGCTGCCGAAGCCCGTGATGAGGATCGTCTGGTGTTTGTGTCCACCGATTCCTCGTTGTTGACGTTCGAAGCGAAGAATGTGCGTCCGCAGGGCCGTACCGCTGGCGGCATGGCGGGCATTCGTCTGGCTGAGGGGTGTTCGGTGGCCGCGTTCGCGGTGGTGCCTGACGGCAAGGTGACATGGAATTACGAAGAAGGCGAGAATGGACTGTTCTCTGCTTCCGGAGCCGTGGTGTTGACGGTTGCCGGCGATTCCGAAGCGTTGCCTGGCACTGAAAACGGTGCCGCGAAGGTCACGCCGTTGGAGATGTATCCGACGAAGGGCCGTGGTACGGGTGGCGTGCGTTCGCAGCGATTCCTCAAGGGGCAGGATACGTTGATTCTCGCGTTCGTGGGCGCGTATCCGTTGCATGCTTCCACGCAAAGTGGCGCTCCTGTGGAATTGCCGAAGCCTGATATGCGACGCGATGGTTCCGGTACGGATCTGTCGGCGCCGATTGCGGTGGTCGGCTGATTCGACGAAATCGATTGGCAGGGCTCTGGACTGGTTCTTCTTCCGGTTCAGGGCCTTCCCGTTTTGCGCACTTGGGCCGCCAGGTTGAATGAGCAGGCTGGGTGAAAGTGCCTCCGGCTTGGTTCAGCCATATAGCTTCATGCCTTGTGGGCTGTCCACGAACCCGGCAGCATGCAGCAAACGTCTGTATTCGTTGCGTTCCTTCAATGATTCACCGTTCATTTCGGCGAAGCTGACGCTGCCCTTGGACTGATGCTGCAATGCATAGGCAAGTTCCGTACATGCCGGCTGCAATATTCGCTCGTCATCGGTGAAGCTGACGATTCTGTGGCTTTTCGGCACGGCAAACAGCACCGGCATGCCGTGGTCGAGCACGATGACCGATTCCGCTCTGCGCGCCGGTTTCATATGGTGTTGTTCGGGCCATGTGATCGCGGAGCCTGTCAGGTTGGCCGGGTCGGTCACGTCGAGCGCCACGCAGGATTGGCTGCGCGCCTCGTCGTCGCCGCGCAAGGCGTCCACTGTGTCACGTCCGGCGAATTGGGCCGCTCCGAATCCTTTGACGAACATGCCTCTGACCAGATTGCCGTGTTCCTCCATACGTTTGAGTACTGGGTATAGTCCGGAGAATCCGCCTGCGACCTGCTCCTTGTCGATTAGCGGAGCGGCGAGCACGCCATATCGGTCGAGCAGCGATTCGATCAATGCGATGTCGTATTCCTCGATGCCGGCTGTTGGTTTGCCGGCGGTATCGTCCGTTTGATCCGGTATCGCCATTGGACTGGTCCGGGACGAGTCGACCGCGGACCATAATCCACCGAGCGTCGCCGGTGTCGAGGCGTGGATCCGTACGCGTCTGCGTGCGGCAGTGCGTGGCGCGCGCACTGAAACCGTGCCTTGAGTCAAGGCCCGAACGGGAGCGAATGAACTGTTCGTCACTTTGCCTTGCCATACCAAGGACCACAAGGCTTCCTCGAACTGGCTTTCGCCCCATGCGGGAAGGATGATTTCCCCTGTTTCAGGATTCACGTTGACTTCCGCATGTTCCTGCCAGATGGCTTTGGCGGCTGTGGAAAGCTGCCGCGCATGGAAGGCTCCCCCATTCGATAATACGGCAAGTATCGTCTCCGGCACGGTCATGGTTCCGGCACTATAGGCATTGTTCTGCGATTGTTCGCCGGGTTTCGTCAGCAGCCGTGAATCAGCTGGATGGAATGCGATGCCGCCGGCTTCCTTGGCGTTGGAACCATTGATTTTGGAGCCGACCCATACCACGTCTCCGGATGCGAGCAATTCGTCCAACATACTCGGTTGGTAGTCGCGAACGCGTGCGGGGAAGACCGAGGATTCCCAAACGGAGGCGTTGAGGTATATGCCTTCAAGCTGTTCGATCACACGCATCAGCCCGTCGACGCCTTCATATCGGGCGCCACCCACAGGTCCGACACCTTGTCTGTCCAACAGGAACGCCTGATAGACGGCCGGTTCCACCGGCTTGATGGCTTTGCGTGCCTTGGCAAGCGAAAGCGCGCGGATACGCCGAAACACGTCTTTGTGGAGCCATTGCTGGGATGTTTGCCGAGGTGACCGTTCCGATGCTGAATCATCGGAACCATTGGCGTCCGCTCCGGCCGCATCATCGACGAAATGGCCTTTCAGCAGTTCGCCTTTGGCATGTAATTCATCCAACATGCGTACGCCTTGGACAGCGTCCAATCCCAGTTCGGCGATTATCTGATCCGCGGTGAATGGGCCATGCGTTTTGACATATCGCGCCACACGGCCGGCAATGTCGGTCTCGTCCAAATCGTTCCAGAACGTCCGTCCGGCAAGCTCCTTCCCAACCTGCGCGATGACGTCGGCATCCAACAGCGAAACCATGTCCGTGGCTCCCAGAAGACGTTCCAGCACTTCCGGGTCCATGGACAGCAGTTGCGTGCTGCGTTCGGCTTGCGGCACGTCGTATTGGTACATGACCGCGCCCACGTATCCGAACAGCATGTTTTCCGCGAACGGCGACGGCGTTTCCGTGACGGTCTCGCTCAAAGAGATGACGCCGGAGCGTAATCCGGACATCACATGTTTCAGCGCGGGCAGATCGTACACGTCCTGTAGGCATTCGCGTGCGGTTTCCAACAGCAACGGGAAGTTCTTCCGAGTTCGGGCGGCGTTGAGCAGTTGCGCCGCGCGCAGCCGCTGCTGCCATAAGGGGACGCGTCTGCCGGGGTTGGCGCGTGGCAGGAACAGCGATCGCGCCGCGCATTCTCGGAATCGTGCGGCATACAGCACGCTTTCGCCGACTTGCGTTTCGATGATGCGTTGCAGCTCTTCCGTGTCGAACAGCAGCAGCTCGCGGATCGGCAGGTTGCCGTCGCCGTCCGGGAGGCGGATGATGATGCCGTCGTCGGCCGCGTATACCTGCCCATCGAACCCGTATCGTTGTTTGATACGTGTGGTGATGGCCATGGCCCATGGTTCGTGCACGCGTCTGCCGTATGGCGAGTGGACGATCACACGCCAATCGCCTTCTTCATCCTGGCAGCGTTCGACGACCAGCTCACGGTCGTTGGGAATCGTTCCCGTGGCGGCGCGCTGTTCGGCAAGCAGGTCGGCAAGATTGCCGATGGCGTTGTCGTCCAATCCGTCACGACGTAGACGTGCGATTGTTGTCGTGTCGAATCGGCTGGTCTTGTCTCCTGCGATGCCGTCCGAGACTTCCGCGCGTAGTCCTTGCGCCATATCGCGTATGAATCGGCCTTGGGACCGTCCGAATGCCGCGTCCCGCCCGTCGCCTTCGCCATGCCAGAACGGCAGTCGGGCGGTACGCCCTGGAGCAGGAACCACCACCACACGGTCCCGGGTGATTTCCTGGATCTGCCAGGTCGATGTGCCGAGGGTGATGACGTCTCCAACCCGGGATTCGTACACCATTTCCTCATCCAGCTCCCCCACTTTGCGTGGGCCCGGTCCGGAGCCTTCTTCGGGAAGCACCACGGTGTAGGTTCCTCGGTCGGGTATGGTGCCTCCGCTGGTCACGGCCAGTCGTTGAGCGCCAGGGCGCGCGGAGATGAGACCCGCCTCTTCGTTGTATTGCAATGGAGGTCGGAAGGCGGAGAAATCCTCGCCGTTGTAGGCACCGGTCATCATGCCCATCACAGCATCGAACATGGTCCTGTCGAGATCTTCGAATGGCGCGGCCTTGCGCACGGTCACGTACCAGTCGTCTGGTTTCAGATCATCCATCGCCGCGGCGGCGACGGTTTGCTGGGCAAGCACGTCCAAGGGGGTGCATGGAATGGTCAGTGTTTCGATGTCTCCGGAGCGCATGCATTCGATGCTTGCGGCCGTGCCGATGATTTGCTCTCGTGTAATCGGGTAGAACAGTGCATGCGAGACTCCCCCGACCTTGTGGTCGGCGCGCCCCACCCGCTGCAATCCCGAGGACACGGACAATGGCGGTGCGATCTGGATGACCAAATCCACTGAACCCATGTCGATGCCGAGTTCAAGGCTCGATGTGGCGACCACGCAACGCAATTGGCCGCGTTTGAGCTGCTCTTCGATCTGTTTGCGCCGGTCTTTGGAAACGGAACCATGATGCGCCATGGCGATCGCGTCGGCGTCCGCATGCGAGGAGACCAGCATGGTGGTGGATCCGACCACGGAATCGTAGTGTTTGGCGAAGCCTTCACGGCCTTCCGGGGAGCCCAGATCCGGATACGGCTGGGTGGAATCACTGGCTGTGGACTCCGGCTGGGATGCGTTGTCCGACACACTCAAGTCCGTTCGGCCAAGCCTACGGTCGGACAGCGCATCCCGCCCTGCGTCCGCTTTGACGGCGGTTTCAGACCCAGTTTTCCGGGATGTGCGCAATTGCGCATACAGGTCGTTGAGCCGTGCGGTGAGTTTTTCCGCAAGGCCACGGGAGTTGACGAACACGAGGGTGGTGTGGTGTTTCAGCACTTCGTCAAGCACGCTGCGTTCGATGGCCGGCCATACCGAACCTCCGGTCGAAACCCGTGAGGTATGTTCATCTCCCCCGACCGAAGTCAGTCCTTTACGTTCCGCCAATGCCTCCATGGCAGGACCCACCCCGGAAATATGCGTGGTATGGCGGTTCGGAAGTTTCACGGCGCCTGCCCTCCGCCCTGCGTCGTCGGAGACGGGATCGCGCATGGCCGAAAGCGGTTCCACCACTTTCAGATCCATGTCGGGGTGCGATTCGGGTCTGATGACGCGTACCGGCCGCGTGCCGCCAAGGAAACGTGCGGCTTCGGCCGGCGGTTCCACAGTGGCGGAAAGCCCGATGCGTTGGACAGACCGGCCGGTAAGGCTTTCCAATCGTTCCAAGCTCAGCGCCAGGTGCGCGCCACGTTTGGAGCCCGCGATGGCGTGCACTTCATCCACGATAACGGTATCAACGGCGGAAAGTATCCGTCGCGCCTTGGAGGTGAGCAGCAGGAACAGCGATTCTGGCGTGGTTACGAGGATATCCGGCGGATGGCTGACGATTCTGCGCCGTTCCTGCGGCGTGGTGTCGCCGCTTCGTATGCCCACGCTGACTTTCGGCGATGGCAATCCCATCGCCTCGCACTGTCCGGCGATGCCAGCCAATGGCGCTTGGAGGTTCTTGGCCACATCCACGCCCAGAGCCTTCAATGGCGAAATATACAGGACCTTGACGCCGCGGACGGGTTTACGTTTCTTGGCATTGCAATCGGATTCAGCCGTGCCGTCCCCACCGCCGGACGTCCGCAATAAGTCATCGCCCTCCTTCGTCATCAGACGGTCGATTGCGGAAAGGAAGGCGCACAATGTCTTGCCGGAGCCGGTGGGCGCCACCACCAACACGTTCTCGCCGGAGCGGATGGCCGGCCATGCCAAACGTTGCGCCTCCGTCGGAGCATTGAACGCATGCTTGAACCAGGCATTGGTAGCCTCCGAGAACAAGTCCATGCATTCGTACATACGTTCGATTATGGCATCGCCTTCAGACATCATCCACAACCGGCGGAAAGCTCGTCATCCACCGTCGTCGGCTCATTCGAGCACACCGCCCGGCTGACACATTCGAGCGTCTCACATATGGCGTCGTCAGGCGGCCGCACGGTCGCCGCACTTGCGGCGCAAAGTCTCATGCATGGCGACCATCAGCGCCAGGAACACCACCAGATAGAACGGGAACAGGTTGACCGAAACATGTTGCGCGATCAGCCCGAACAGCGGCGGCATGCACATCGATCCCACATAGGCGCAAGCCATCTGCATGCCGACGATGGCCTGCGATTTGTCCTCGCCGAAATAAGCAGGAGTGGAATGGATGACGCACGGATAGATCGGCGCGCAGCCCAAACCGATGACCATTAGTCCCGCGATGGTGCCGATATTGTGCGGCAACGGCAGGAGCATGATGACGATGCCGGTCAGCACCAACGCCTGGCCAAGACGAATCATGGCCGGATCGTTCAGTTTCATGGTCAGGAAACCGCTGGCGAGACGTCCGACGGTGATGCCGATGCAAAACAGGCTTCCCCACATGGCCGCCGTGGTCTTGTCGATGCCCTTGCCAAGCGCCATATAGCTGCTGGCCCACAACATGGCGGTCGATTCGAGCGCGGAATAGCAGAAGAACATCACGAGGATCTCGCGGGCGCCACGGATGGCGAGCACACCGCGAATACCAAGCGGCTTGCGCCGGTCAGCCGTTTCCCCTTCCGATTGCTCGGACTGCGCGGATTGCACGGAAGAGGTTTCACTCGTCCGCTGCGGTTCGACGGTCTTACGCGCCTTCCACAACGGCAGGCTCAGCACCAGCACCGCGGTGAGCACGACCTGCAGAATGGAGATGGTCCGGTAGCCCCACGCCCAACCATGGCCGGCACCCAATGCGCTTGCCATGATGTACGGGCCAAGCAGAGTGCCCAAGCCCCACATGGCGTGCAGCCAGCTCATGTGACGGCTTTCGTAGTGGATTGCCACATAGTTGTTGAGCGCCGCATCGACGCCGCCCGCGCCCAAGCCGTACGGAATGGCGAAGAGCAGCAGCATCCAGTAATTCGGCGAGATGGAGAAGCCGAACAATGCGAACGCCGTCAACGCAACGGACACTGCCGTGACCTTGCCTGCACCGAACCGCAAGGTCATGCGGTCGGATAGCAGCGCGGACACGATGGTGCCGGCGGAAATCGTCATGGAAATGCCACCCGCCCAGGAAATCGGCGCATGCAGGTCGCCGCTCATCGTCGGCCATGCGGCGCCGAGCACCGCGTCCGGCAGACCCAGACTGATGAAGGCGATGTAAATCACGGCGAGCAGCAAATTGGCCACAGTCAGCTCCTTGTATGTTTTATGTTTGCGGCAATAAAATCACGAAAATACTCCGCTATTTTATCCAAAGTTACCTACCAAACGGTATTTTGTATCTTGCACTATCGACCGACGTTTTTGCATTATCGTGCATACACGAAAAGCGGGTCTCCGCCGTAACGCAAGGCCCGCCAATCGCAATCGCCATGCAATATCAGGTGTCGATCTTGGAACGGTCGAAATCGTCGGCGTTCTCCACGATGAACGCCTTGCGCGGCGGCACGTCATCACCCATGAGCAGGCTGAAGATGTGGCTGGCCTGTTCGGCGTCCTCCATGCGGATACGGCGCAGCATGCGGGTGCGCGGATCCATGGTGGTATCGGCCAGCTGGTCGGCGTCCATCTCACCCAAACCCTTGTAACGCTGGATGTCCTCGTTGTAGCCGATGTGCTTTTTATCAAGCTCGGCGAGTTTGCCTGCCAACTCATCATCGGAATACGTGTAGATGTACTCGCCCTTATGCGTACCCGTCAACGCGATACGATGCAGCGGCGGCACTGCGGCATACACATGACCGTATTCGATAAGCGGCCGCATGTACCGGTAGAACAGCGTCAGCAGCAGGATGCGGATG